>Ga0255039_10000177_pt1 | contig 21565 bp, 13 predicted proteins | sample BC1_12_1_MG_FD_181713 | JGI IMG/M metagenome (GOLD analysis project Ga0255039, IMG submission 181713) | Seawater microbial communities from Strait of Georgia, British Columbia, Canada - BC1_12_1 | ecosystem: Environmental > Aquatic > Marine > Strait | place: Canada: British Columbia | collected... | reverse complement strand
CCTATCCCTTTTTTGATGACCGACTGTAAAGGGATAGGGGTAAAAGGTGCTGAGCATTTATTAGAACGTGGCTATCAATATTTTGGCTATTGTTCTGCAGGTGATTTTGTATGGTGTAAACGAAGGGAAAATGCATTTGTACAAACAGTGCAGGCGAAAGGGTTTGATGTTGAAGTGTATGAAAATACAAAGAGGCAAGGCACATTAAGTAGTGAAATAAATCACCTTGCCAGGTGGTTGGAAAAATTACCCAAGCCGATAGCGATTATGTGTTCAACAGATGATAAGGCACGTGATGTTGTAGATGCATGTAGAGCTTCACGAATTCGCGTGCCTGAAGAAGTTGCTGTGTTAGGTGTCGATAACGATGATTTGGTTTGTGAAATGGCGCATGTACCGATATCGAGCATTGCACTTGGGACACGCGAGGCTGGCTATGCGGCGGCCGAGCAACTTGATATGTTAATTCAACAGCAAGTATACGATAATAAATTTATTATCGTACCACCTACGCATGTGCATGTGCGTCGTTCAACTGATATTTTAGCCATTGACGATCAAGTCGTTGTTAAGGCCTTGGAGTATATTCATACCAATACAAATATACCTATCGGTATCATGGAAGTCGCTAAATCTGTAGGGTATTCAGAACGCGGCTTATATAAAAAATTCCAACAATCATTAGGTCGAACAGTCGCACAAGAAATTGCCCGAAAGCGTATCGAAAAGATTTGTTTGTTATTGGAAACAACAGTACTCACATCTCGAGCGATTGCAGAAATTATGAACATTTCAGACGAAAAACATCTTTCTAGATACTTCAAAAAACATAAACAATTATCGCCCATGCAGTGGCGCAGCCAATATGGTCACTTGCACAACAGGAACTAATTAACGGTATAGTCAATACCATACAGCAAAAATGCCTTTATAATAATCATACTTATACTCATATTCACAACCCCCACGCCATCATTTTTTACACCAATGCGAAGCCTGTAAAGAGTATAAAGGGACACTCCCTTATTTTAGTAGCAAATAAAATGTAAAAGGGACACACCCTTCTTAGGTTGCTTTTCAGCTTTTTCTCAAGCTTATATTCAACGAACATAAATGCCTTAAACCTATTTTTGTTTTAAGTTTGGTAAAATATTAATATTTGTATGAAGAAAGCATGCCATTGAGATTTGAATCAAGAAATCGAGAATAAATTATTATTGCAGAGGTGATTAAAGATTAAAGGGGGGCATTGGATTTTGTCTGATTGCGTCAGAGAGGAGAACGAATTTTGTTATATAATGATATGATTTGCTTTATATTGCTACATCGCGTGGTGTATGTAAGCAGTGATGTTTGCCGTCTGGTAGTGTGGTTGCTGTTTTTTGTGTAATGTAGTCGTTGTTTTTGGTTAATTTATTTATTAGTTTATCTATGTTAGCCTGGCTACCTATAAAGATGCCATCTATAAAATACCGTAGCCTGTTGCGATACATACCTGGCGCTGTAAAACCGCGAGATATTTCATGATTTAAGGTTTCTTTTGATATTTTTGCTTGCCCCTTTTTTGTTGGAATACTGCCGCGATAGTACAAGCGACAGCGATAATCATTTAGCAATTTTTTTTCATCGTATTTTTTAGTTTTGTTTAGTTGGTGAATCGGCAATAGTTTGTCAAGTGGAACTAGCCACTCATCCAGCTTGCTATTTCTTAGATATATCGATGACCCTGTATATTCTTCAGGTCGTTTGATCATGCCAGCGCGTACCGGGTTTAGGTCAACGTAAAGCCTGCAATCTAGTTCTGCCTTTTTGTCGGCAAGAATTGAAGATTTAAACCGATCACCCCAAAAGCGACCACATCTATTAAATGTGTCATTATACCACCTAGCAAACCCGGATTGTAAATTACGCATGAATTCAGATAAGTTAAATAGTCTTTTTCTAAATGTAACCCACTTTTCCTCGGGCCAGTTGTCTATTTGTTTCGTTTTGTCTGGATACAAAAACTGTGCACGTTTCTTTAAAGCGGCTATTGTCACCTCCTGAAATGGTAAAAACTTTAATATTAAATGGTAGTGGGTGCCCATAATGCAAAGCGCCGATACCTCGCAATAATATGCCTTTTGATAAAACTTGATCATGTCGATCATTTTGTCTTGGCAGCCATCGTTTTGTAATAGGCGATCTGTTTTGCAGCCAGTAACCTGGCCGCGGATATGGTACCATGCTGCTACATCTTCGACTTTAATACGTGGTAATCGTGCCATATTTGTGTGATTTCCTTCTGTTTGTGTTTGCGCCTGTTTGCGCCGTAACTGTTGCTTGGTTTAGGTCGCAAAATTTATGGATTAAAATAAGGTCTCTATATATAAGATGAAAAAACTGAGAAAAAAAGGAAATGTTTTTTGGGGAAATTTGAAAATAGTTTAAATTTACTAAATTTAGGGAGTGTCCCTTAAGCTCTTTTTTGAGTTGATTGGGTGAAAGCTGGTGAGTGTATTTGGGGTGAATTTTATAGTAAGGGGCACTGGGTAGCTGCTTTTTGTGAGGTATTCCGAAAATGGTGATTGGTATGCTTACTTTGGGGTTATAAAGTTTGCGGGATTTTGAATCATATGTATAATATTATTCAGATTAAAATAAGCGCAAATTTTAAAATTAGAATCAGGTGATATATGAAAAAATTTATTAATAATCCCGATGATCTTACGCAAGAGTTACTCGAAGGATATGCCATAGCGCATAGTGCCAAGATTAAAGTGCATTCAGATAAACTGGTTATTCGAGCGAAGCCAAAATCGGAAGATAAAGTTGCTATTATTACTATGGGGGGGGCTGGGCACGAACCAGCGTTGAGTGGTTTTGTTGGTAGCGGCATGCTTGATGTTTGTGTGGTGGGAGATATCTTTGCAGCGCCAGGTCCTCCCAAGGTGCTCGAAGCGCTTTCATTAATGAAACGTGATGCAGGTATCTTTTTTAATGTGCTTAATCATGCTGGTGATGTGATGAGTGCTCAAATGGCTATGGAGATGGCAAATCAACAAAATATAAATTATAAAATGTATTTAAGTGCTGAAGATATTGCCTCTGGTCCTGATACACCAAGAGCAGATAGACGTGGGCTTGTCGGAAGTATTCCATTGTGGAAAATTATTGGGGCAGCTGCAGAAGCAGGGCAATCGCTTGATGAAGTTTATGCGATTGGGGAGAAGTTTGGCAATAACATGGCCACATTGGCTGTTGCGATGAACTCTGCAACGCATCCAGCGACTGGTAACGAGCTCTTTACTTTAGCTGATGACGAAATGGAAATCGGCATGGGGCAACATGGCGAGAGTGGTGTGGGGCCAACGAAATTATTAAGCGCAGATGATACTGCGCGTACGATGATCGAGCGATTGGTTAAAGCGATAGATGCGCAAAAAGGTGATCGTATAATGGTCATGCTTAATGGTGCAGGTGCAACAACCTTAATGGAGTTGTTTATTGTTTTGCGTGGCGTTAAAAAAGTACTCGACGAAAAGGGGATTACTATTGTGGTTGCAGAATGTGGTGAATACTTGACGGTACAAGAAATGGCAGGTTTTCAGATGTTTGCAGCGAAAATGGACGACGAATTATTGTCACTATGGCATGCGCCTTGTGATACACCTTATATGACAGTGAGATAAGCATTGATAAACGAAATAACTAAAACTCAGTTCCTTGACATGTTGATCGCAGGACAAAACAAAGTTGCTGCGCAGCACGAATTACTTTCAGAACTTGACGGTAAAATTGGTGATGGTGATCATGGCACAACAATGCTGCGTACAACTAAAGTTATTGTTGAATCTATCGAAAAAAATAATGACAAACCAATAAAAGCCATTTTAGCTACGCTTGGTTGGGATATTATGTCAGCAGACGGAGGGTCTGTTGGCCCGTTAGTAGGCTCAATGTTTTTGGGGTTTTCTGAAGCTATGGATGACCAAGAGGTATTAGATGCGCCATTATTTATCAAGATGGTTTGTGCAGGCATTGAAAAGATGCATAAATTAAGTAAGGCGGAAATCGGAGACAAAACCATGATGGACGCGCTATTGCCCATAAAAGCTTCTTTAGAAGCTAGTGGTAAATTAACGTGTTTGGTTGCTTTGACGGCAGTTGTTGTGAAGGCTGCGCAATCGGGTTCAGATGCAACTGTAGATATGTTGGCGAAGTATGGAAGGGCGCGTAATCTTGGTGATAAAGTAATCGGTCATAAAGACCCAGGTTCGGTGACAATCGTCTTAATGTTTACCGGATTTGCGGAGTCGATTGAATCAATATAATAGCAATTTATTTTTGCTTTGTGGTATTGTTGATTTTTTCATATTTTGTTAAATATAACCTTTATAAAAAAGTAGGAGTAAAATTACGATGCCGTATGTAGAAACAAATGGAATTAAAATGCATTATACCGAACGTGGTTCTGGTGAACCCCTTGTCTTGATTATGGGGTTTGGTGCGCCTGGTGAAGTGTGGGAAGCGCATGCGGCTTATTACGAAAAATATTTTCGTTGCATCTTGATTGATAATCGGGGTGTAGGATTAACAGATAAGCCCGAGGGGCCTTACAATACAGACATGATGTCTGATGATGTGGCAGGTTTAATGGATGCGCTGGATATATCGCAAGCGCGCATTGCTGGGATATCCATGGGGGGTGCGATTGCGCAAAAATTGGCGATTAGATATCCTGAGAAAGTAAAAGCGATGGTGTTGATTGCGACTTGGGCAAAGTTTGATCAATATGCGATTACCTGTTATGACAATCTTAAGGCGATTCGTCCACATATTCCGCAAGAAGCGTTTATGCAGCAGTTGCAACTATGGATTTTTGCTGCAAAATATCATGAAGAACAACAAGAGGGTTTGATTGCGATGTGTGAAGGGGCAAAAAATAATCCTGAACCACAACCCAACCATGCCTTTGATGGGCAGCTAGGCGCTTGCCAGAGTCATGATGCTGTTAGCGCGCTAGGTGATATAAAATGCCCAACACTTATCGTTGTAGGTGAAGATGATATATTTACACCAGTAAAATTTTCAAAAGTATTGCATGAAGGTATATCGGGTTCAAAGTTAGATATGTACCCGTTATGTTCTCACGCGGTGCATTGGGAAGTGTTAGAGACATTTAACAAAACAACGACAGATTTTTTAAAAAGCAATTAAGCAATTAAACTATTTAAAATGAAAGAATTATTATGAGAATTGCATGTGAAACTTATGCGTGGCTAATGCCTGGTGAGAAGTATCAAGAAAAACTTGATCACATTATGACGATCGTGAGTAAGGCCGAGTTTGAAGGTATTGAACCTGTTTCTATATTTTTGAATCCATTAAGCGATCCCGCGGTAATGGCTGAGCACTTAAAGAAGAATAACCTTAAGCTCGCTGCCATGGCATTGATTTGTGATTGGCTTGAAGGTGAAGAAACAGAAGCGGAACGTGCGCATGCTGATGCAATGATTGCATTAATAAAACAACACGAAGGCGCAGTGTTGATGGCTTGCCAAATGCCAACGACACGTCCTGACGACGCTGCTGGTCTTGTTGTGCGTCAAGACAACATGCTAAGTTGCATTCATGCGGTAGCTAAACGTGCCAAAGATGCTGGTATCGCAGAAGTTAGTTATCATCCAAACTCTCCTGATACATCGATATGGCGTACACCTGCAGATTATGATCGATGCTTACCGTTACTTAATGGTGATCTCATTGGGTGGACTCCAGATGTTGGGCATATGGCAAATGGCGATGTTGAGGTATTGAAATACATGAAAGCATACCGTAGTATAATCAATCATGTTCATTTTAAAGATATGTTTGCAGATAAAAAGTGGGCGATGATGGGGGAAGGCATCATTGATTTTGAGGCAATTATACGGTATTTGGTAGAAACCAATTATAATAGTTGGTTAGTAATTGAAGATGAGTGCGCCAAAGCAGAGGTGGACCCCGATGCGGTGACGTTGGAAATTGGTGAATATATAAAGAAAAAGATATTACCACTATTACCATAACAATAATTGTATAGAGATGTTTTGTGGTTGCCACGTATGTTTGGATATGTTAAATAAAGTTAAGTGAATGTTATGTATTTAAGGTTATTGATGTGATAGTGACGCGTTTTATTTTTTTTGTTTTCTATTTATATATAGGTGTAGCGACTGTTTATGGCAATGAACCTTGGCGCGATTTATTTGATGGTAAAACATTAAATGGTTGGTCACAAAAGGGGGGAAAAGCGATCTATACGGTTGCTGGTGGGCAAATTGTTGGCGAGTCTGTCGCTAATACGCCTAATTCGTTTATGTGTACGACTCAACATTATGGTGATTTTATATTGTCACTCGAATTTAAAGTTGATAATAAACTGAATAGCGGTGTGCAAGTAAGATCAAATAGTTTTCCTGAATATAGAGATGGTCGCGTACATGGTTATCAAGTAGAGATAGATCCGAGTAAGCGTGCTTGGACAGGTGGTATTTTTGATGAAGGTCGTCGTGGTTGGTTGTTTCGACTCGATGATAATCGAGCAGCTAGGGAAGCGTTAAAGCACGAACAATGGAATCTATTTCGTGTTGAGTGTATAGGTAATACGATAAAGACATGGATTAATGGTGTGCCTGCATCACATCTATACGATACCCGAACGGCATCTGGATTTATTGCATTACAAGTGCACGGTGTAGGGAAACATAAGGAAAAAATTGGTGCCAAAGTGGCCTGGAGGCGTATTCGTATTATTGATAAGGGGGCAGTAAGTTATGCGACACCATCTTCTTTGCCTGTAAAAAATGTAGATAACACGATTTGTAATAAAGACACTGTTTTGCTGTGGGATGGAAAAACAACACAAGGGTGGCGTTCAGCAGGGGGTACTGATTTCCCTACGACAGGGTGGACGATCAAAGATGGTATACTTACAGTCAACGGTGATGTAGTGCAAAAAAGGGGCGGCGATATTGTTACCACTAAAATGTATGAAAATTTTGAATTCGAGATTGATTTTAAACTCACCCCTGGGGCAAATAGTGGTATCAAATATTTTGTAGATCCAAAAGTGGGGGCAAGTATAGGGCTTGAATACCAGTTACTCGATGATATGCGTCATCACGATGCGCGCAAGAGTATTCATGAAGGCAGTCGTGCTTTGGCAGGGTTGTATGATCTTTTACCTGCAGACAAATATTTAAAACATGTTAATCATATTGGACAATGGAATCATGCCAAGATCGTTGTTAACGATAATTCTGTTGAGCATTGGCTTAATGGGCGTAGGGTGCTTGCTTTTGAAAGAAAGACAGCGGCATTTCGTAAACTTATTTCAGAAAGCAAGTATAAAAAATATAAGACATTTGGGGAGTTAACACAGGGGCATATATTATTGCAAGACCACAAAGATGAAGTTTCATTTAAGAATATAAAGATTAAACCATTGAAGTAACGGGTTGTAGTGTTGGGGAAAATTTATACGACCCTATTAAAAAATTAAAAAAGATCATTTTTTTGTAGAAATGGTCACACGAATTATTGAAATAATGGATAAAATGAATATTATGATTACGATTTTAAATAGATTGATACTACTTGTTTTTATGCTCGTCGTTACTTCAACATTCAGCCACGCAAAACTTGCTTGGATTTGGCATCAAGATAGTGATGTCGACCATGTCAATGTAGATTTCACAAAAAGATTCATACTAAATAATAATGTAAAACGGGCCAAGCTCTTTGTGACCGCTGACGATGAATGGCAAGTTTATATTAATCAAAAAAAGGTAACTGAAGGTGTGCTCTGGCGCAAGCCATCAAAAGTGGATATTACCAAATATTTGGTGCTTGGAAGCAACGAGATTTTTGTTAAGGCGAAGAATAATGGAAGTGCCGCAGGGTTGCTGTTTCGTTTGGAAATTGAATTAAAAAATAAGACAAAGCGTATAGTTGTATCTGACACCTCTTGGCAAGCGACAGTCCCTGGTAGTAATATCATGACAGATGCGGTGCGTATGTTTAATTATGGTAAGGGACCATGGGGGAAAGTATTTGATAAGGCATCTTTACCTGATAAAAATTTTATTGCAGCAACGCATACCAATATTTTACCAGGATTTTCTATGGAAAAAATTCACACCATAGATAAAAAGGAATATGGGTCATGGGTCGGTTTAACCGCTGATAATAAAGGTCGGCTGATTACATGTGACCAGTATGGCGATATATATCGGGTGAACATTAAAGGAGATGTTTCTGTAGAAAGGCTCAATATAGCACTTGAAAGTACTGATGCCGACGGAAAACCAACCAAGGTCGCGTTCACAGGCGCGCATGGCCTTTTGTATGCATTTGACAGCTTATATGTCGTTGTTAATGAAACAGATACACCGCATGGTGTCTATCGTTTACAAGATACCACAGGTGATGATCAATATGATCGTGTCAAACTTTTACGTCGAATAAAAGCAAGGGGTGAACATGGTATTCATAGTTTGGTGTTGAGTCCAGATGGGCAATCTATGTATTTAGTAGGTGGTAATCATTCAACGCTTCCTGAAGGATTACTTACACGTGATGCAAATGCTCGCGGAGAAGATCACACTGCAACACGTCTATGGAATAGCAGGGGGCACGCTAAAGGCCGGTTGTCGCCGGGAGGATTCATCCTTCAGTTTAAACCTGATGGTTCACAAATGACGCTCATTGCGCATGGTTTTAGAAATGAATTTGATGCTGCCTTTAATGAGTATGGCGATTTATTTGCCTTTGATGCAGATATGGAATGGGATTTTGGTTCGCCATGGTATCGTCCTACCAGAGTGAATCATGTTGTTAGCGGCGCAGATTTTGGGTGGCGCTCAGGTACGGGTAAATGGCCAGCTTATTATCCTGATTCTCTGCCAGCAGTGCTTGATATTGGCCCAGGGAGTCCTACTGGTGTTGTTGGTGGTCTAGGAGCAAAATTTCCTGCTAAATATCAACGGGCGATATTTATCAATGATTGGACTTTCGGTACGATGTATGCTGTGCATCTTGAGCCAGATGGCGCATCGTATAAGGCAACAAGTGAAGAGTTCTTGAGTGGGCGTGCGTTTCCTTTGACTGACGTTATTATCCATCCGGTAGATGGCAATATGTATTTTCTTATTGGTGGACGTCGTACGCAATCAGCGCTTTATCGGGTGACGTATGTCGGTAACGAATCTACTGAACCAATTGTACCAACAAGACCATCTAAGGCAGTTAATAAACGACGGGCTCTGGAAAAATTACATCTCGAAGGTGTTGGCGTTAAAGCGGTAAAAATGGCGTGGCAATCTTTAAATAGTAGCGATCGTCATATTAGATATGCAGCCCGTGTAGCGATTGAAAAGCAGCCCGTTTCTGCATGGCGTGCTAAAGCGCTCGGTGAAACAAAAACGACAGCATCTATTGAAGCGTTGATTGCACTAAGCCGTTTGGGTGATAAAACATTACAATCAAAAATAATTAAATCGTTAAATCGTTTACCTATGAATAAAATGGCAACGGAACAATTTCTTGCTGCAGTGCGCGCTTATCAACTTTGTGTATCACGTATGGGTATCCCCTCAGTGTCAGATCGAATTGAGATCAGTGCGAAGTTATCTCCGTTTTACCCTAATAATGATCATTTTGTTGATCGTGAATTAAGTCAATTATTATTAAAGATCGGGGATGAAAAAGCGACCAGTACAACGGTACATTTATTGTTAAATGCACAAAATGAAACGATCGATTTTGCATCACCACAATTACTTAAACGTAATGAGCGGTATGCTAATAGTATTAACAAAACACAAAAGAGCCGCCCTAATGCACAGCAAATAGCATTGGCGTATAGCTTGTATGATATAAAAACAGGGTGGTCACCTGAATTACGTAAGGCTTTCTTTTCTTGGTTTTCAGTTGCTAGTCAATGGAGCGCTGGAAATACGGTCTCTAAAGACATTGAAAATATGCGTGACATTGCTTTGCAACATGTCGAAGATGGCAAAGAACGAGAAATGTTAAGGGGGTTAGCAACTGCGACTTCAAAGGTGATGGCAGATGTGATACCGGCAAGTGGACCACCGGTGATTTGGACGGTAGATAGTGCGATGGCTGCGATTAAAAGTAAGATGACAAATCGAAATTTTGCACGTGGTAAAAACTTGTATCGTGCACAGGCTTGTTTCTCTTGTCATCAGTTTAATGGTGATGGCGGTGGTATTGGCCCCAATTTAACACAAGCAGGTAATCGGTATACACTGAAGGATTTATTAGAAAATATTATAGAACCCTCTAAATCAATATCAGATCAATATGGTAGTATTGTGGTGACCAAAAATGATGGTACACAAATCATTGGTCGTGAAGCGGGTGAAGAAAGTGGGCAACTATTGGTCATGAATAATCCGGCGTTGCCGGAGCGTACTATTGGTATCGATCGTGATGAGATTCAATCGATCAAGCCGTATGCAATATCTGTGATGCCTCCTGGATTGATTTATGCATTAAATGTCGACGAGCTTGCTGACTTGGTTGCATATTTATTGTCTGGGGGTAATGAGGATGATATTTATTATCAAGGTGGAAAATCATTATTCGACGGCCATACATTGACAGGGTGGCGTGGTGATCCTGATTTGTGGTCTGTTAAGGATGGCATGATATATGGTTCGACCCATCATAAAAAACTGAAAAATAATACGTTTTTGATATGGGAAGGGCATGCAGGTGATTTCCATTTATCTTATGAAGCAAAAGTTGAAGGGAATAACTCAGGCATGCAATATCGCAGTGAAGTATTTAATGAAAAAGCGTGGCGCTTAAAAGGATATCAGGCAGATATTCACCCCACGCATGAATATATTGCGATGTTATATGGTGAAGGGTTGGGGCGCGGTATTGTAGCAAAACGGGGCGAAAAAGTCGTCGTGGATCAAAAGAGTGGTAAGCCAAAGGTGGTCGGCAAAACAGACCCCGTAATCCCGCTTGATATCTCAAAATGGCATAAATATGAGATTGTTTGCAAAGAAAACCACATTATTCATAAAATAGATGGTACTATCGCGATAGATTTGGTAGATAATCATACTGAAAAACGTCTAGATGGTACGTTTGGCATTCAACTCCATAAAGGGGTTAAAATGAAAGCATGGTTTAAAAATATAGTGTTGACTAAGGATTAATATGTTTTGGGGGTGTATAACGTTAAGGTAAATGACGATGGAACGATTCAATATAAACGTATCAATGTATGAAGCAATGATGCTACAGCGGGTATTACAAAATTTCTTTTTGCCAGAAGAACAAGAAGATCTCGAATTTTCCCAAGAAGAAGAAGATGTATTGGCGCAAGCGATGTGTCGGTTAAATATTGCAATTGCAGCTAAAAATGAATTTCCTTTTGATGATGATGAGGAGGACCAAGACGATGCGTGAATTATTTAAAGATATTGATGAAATGCGTTTAAAACATGTTGCAGCTGGCGGCCACTTTTTTGAAAAGATTACTTCTGATAATGAATGTACGCGAATAGAATCATACTTGATTGCAGGTTGTTATTTTGTGACATCAGAATTGGCACCTAACGATGAACGGTCTCGCCTTTATTCCATCCGTAAGGTTGATGCCGATACACAAATTTATACCGTAGGTGAATATCAACAATATAAAACGATCAATGACGCTCTCGAAGCTATTTATTTATTGTGTGTAGATGAGCACCACCATGAGTGAAGATCTTTTGATTCAAGATAGGCGAACTGCGCTACTGATGGCGCACAAGGAAATATCTCAAACTGCCGATATCTTACCTATACCGCAAAAACTTTTTTTTGAATTACTTTGTGACAAACGAAGTATGGAAAATTTTGTTATCGACACCGAAGTTGTTGCAAGGTTTCACGCCTATTTGGCCAAGACACGGCAATGGTGCTACGATGTGCAAGCATGGTGTTTTCAATTGCTTGATTCCGATGGCGATGCAGGAAAGCACTTTCGTGATTCTCTAACGCGTCTCACCTCAATCTTTTGCGCCGAAGATGTCTTTGGTGAAGGATATTTAGAATATATAAGATTGCTAGATGCTGGGTATGCATTGATAGAATCTTCTACCGCAACAGATAAACTTTCAGGGACTGTTGTAGGACATTTGGGGTACCAAATGTTATTGGGAGATGATATTGATCGATTACATTTAACAATAGGGAAATTAAGTAGTACCGTTGCGCCATTATTTGCCAAATCAGCGCGTGAGATTTTGAACCAAGAAATGGCAGATCCTTTTTCTCTAGGGAACTGGATCAGTTGCGATTTTCATCATGAATGTGATGTATCGGCATCGGTATTTGCCACACATATATTAAAGCGATTTCGATTGGCGTCTGTATTGTTAGATAAGTATTTATTGGCAGATGGTATTTGCGGCCACATAGACGCTAATGCGCTAGAAGATAATATTTTGAGTCGGCAAGAATTTTACGCAGATTATAGTGAAGCATTGGTCGAAACAATGGCAACGTGTGCGCCGATCTCATATCTTGCGTTGGTAATGATGATGCCAATGAATACTGAGAGTGGACGAAAAGAAGTTTTACCGCATTTAAGCAGCATGATACAAGATCGCATTGGTTTGATGATGGTCGATGGTTTGATGGAGCGAAAAGGAGAACTATTTCGTAGAAACATCACCCCTCAATTCTTTGACGTAATACCCCTTGCCCTAGAAAATGCATTTTAATATCGCACAACTAAAAAACGGAAATGAGACCACCGCATCTTCCCTTTTTGAACTGGTAGAATAACTTTTCAGCTATCAATATGGTGTAATTAATATCGCCACAGTGTCGTATCTTAGAATTATGCCCTGCGCAAGCATATATCTTTACATTTTGTGCAAAACAGCTATAGTTAGGTCCTGTTTAGGAACAGGATCTGGTTATATATTTTCGAGTTAATACGCTTTTTTTTGTATTAACAATATTTTTATGAGGCGTGGTGAGGCCTCTTTATATTCAATTTCACTGCATCAAATAGATGCTGCATTTAAAAGGATAAGTGACATGATTATAGAAAAGTATTCTATGGGTTCTGGTGATCGTTTTGGACATCAAGGTAAAGCACAGCTAGCGGCCGTTGTTAAAGCAAAAGCAGATGGTGTTGACATTGTGCCTGTATGGAATAAATCACATCGGGAGCATACAACCATTAAAACCGAGCCATCGAGTTTACGCGTTGAGGCAGATGATGCCGTCAAGGCATTGGGGTGGCAAGAGAGTTACTATGTTGATGCTGATCATATTGGATTGGGTACCGTAGATTTGTTTATGGATTGCAGTAATTTTTTTACTTTAGATGTTGCAGATGCTATTGGTAAAGCAGCGCCAGATGCAGACATTGCTGCGTTTTTGGAAAAACATAAAGACCTCATTGGTTCGAATACTGTTGACGGCATTGCCGAACCAGTGGTGATTACCGAGGCCCTTGCCCTTGCAACGGCAAAGACATATTTGTTTGGCGTTAAAGAAGCTAAACGTATTTATGATCGTATTAGTGAAGCGAAAGGTGCAGAAAATTTTGTAACAGAAATTTCAATTGATGAAACAGATGCACCGCAAACCCCAGTAGAAATGTTACTCATCTTGGCTGCGATCGGCGATGAAGGCATTCCAATTCAGACGATTGCCCCGAAATTTACGGGTCGGTTTAATAAAGGTGTTGATTATGTAGGTGATGTCGCACAGTTCTCTAAAGAATTCGAAGAAGATCTTGCAGTGATTGCTTACGCCATTAAAAAATATGGTTTACCTGAAAACCTCAAGCTTTCAGTGCACTCAGGCTCAGATAAGTTTTCTATTTATGGTGCCATTCATACTGCGATTAATAAATTTGACGCTGGGTTACATGTTAAAACAGCAGGTACAACATGGTTAGAAGAACTTATTGGTCTTGCTTCAGCAGGCGATGATGGTTTAGAAATAGCTAAAGAGATTTATGCCATTGCCCACGGTCGTTTTGATGAACTTTGTGGCCCTTATGCCACTGTGATTGATATTGATCGTGCAGCGTTACCGACGCCAAGTGAAGTAAATGGGTGGCGTGGTGAAAACTATGCCAACGCACTTCGCCATGTGCAAAGTTGTGAAGACTATAATCCTAACTTTAGACAATTGCTCCATGTCGGTTATAAGGTGGCTGCAGAAATGGGCGAACGATATTTAACGGCACTTGAAAAATACGAAGATATCGTCGCAAAAAATGTCACTGAGAATTTATACGAACGTCATATTAAACCAATATTTATAGGAAAATAGGTTTATAAATTATAACACATACAATTTTAAATATGAGTAATATTTGACGAGACTAAAAATAACTTGGATATTTTATATGAAATATGTGTGAAAAAAAATGTTTTTAGGTGAAAGATTTTATTTTGATTGAATTCACTACGGTGCAATGGGGCATGGTTGTTTTGAGTGCGTTCTTGATAGGCGTTTCTCGAAGTGGGTTAGCGGGGGCAGGTGTTTTGGTGGTGCCTTTGATGGCATTAGCAATGCCCGAAAATGTAAAAACATCAGTGGGTTTAACATTAGGATTGTTATGTATCAGTGACCTAGGCGCGGTTATCTATTGGCGAAAAAATTGTCATTGGTCTATGTTGCGTCGTATCATGCCACCAACGTTTATGGGTGTGGTTTTGGGGGCAATGTTTCTAGATACAATTTCAACTAACGTGATGATGGGGGGGGTTGGTGTCGTATGCTTGGCAATGATGGGGATCAAATTATGGTTAGACCAATATAAAGCAAACCATGAAATGCCTACACATTGGTTATTTAGCAGTGCCATAGGTGTGCTAGCAGGAATTGTGAGCACATTGGCAAATGCAGCAGGGCCATTGATGGTCATTTATTTTTTGGCAAAGAAATATCCCAAAGAAAAGTTTATTGCGACGTCCGTTTGGTTTTTTATGTTGCTTAATATGTTTAAAATCCCTTTCTTGCGTAAAATGGATTTAGTGACGACCAGCTCATTATTAACAAATTTGGTATTAATCCCTGTAATTGGCATTGGCCTATTTGTCGGTATTAAATTTATTAAATATATTCCTCAAAAAATATTCAATCGAATAATACAAAGCTTAGCCGCAATCGGCGCAGCTGTCCTCGTTGTTCGTTCATTTATGTATTAAGCTGTGTTAGTAAGGGTGGGGCGTGTTTTATGCGCAATATCACAAAGTAGCTATCCGCAACAGAAACGACTTACTTTGTAAAGAAATTTTGTGGCGTAATTTTATCGGTAAAATTCTGTCGACTCTAATTGCGATATGGATTATAACCATTCCTTAAGTTTATTTGTGTGATATTTCTTTTGTTTGGTGGTGTCTGTTGTCATTAAAATGGTTTAATAAGCTTTACCTTTTTACAACATTGTTTGTGCTGTTTTTACCGGTGACCCTTTTGGGGCGTGCTGGCGGTGGCGGTGGTTTCGGTGGCGGCGGCGGTGGCGGCGGCAGCGGCTTTGGTGGCGGCGACGGCTTTGGCTTTGTTGTATATTTGATTATCAGGCACCCTGTCGTTGCATTGGTAAATGTTAGATGGTCTGGTGAATTATTTAATCATAAAAAAGGATTGTTGGAAAAAGTCGGAAAAAAGCATATCCATCAAAGTGGCTATTTACTTGGAAAGAAATCTGGCAAGTCAGTCAGTGGTTATAATGTATCATCTGCGCATTGCAGTAATTGTGGGGCAGCAGAAAAAGGGGGCGCGTCCAATGCTTGTGAATATTGTGGCGTCATAATGAATGACGGAACCAGTGATTGGGTATTGTGTGATATAATATCGTTGTCAGGTCATGAAGCAAAACGCTTTATAGATCAATCAGCGCAGCAGTCTGTATCGCTTGGACAAAATGTGAACATCGCACCAGTGGTGATATTACATTGGGCTGTTAAAATGGGTTTATCTGATGGCGTTTTAGACAGTAAGGAATTGGTAATGCTTGAATCTATGGCTGCAAAAATGGAGACATCTTCTCTTGCCCTTGCGGCGATAATAGAAAATGCTAAGTCAGGTACAGAACCGTTTCCTGAACCCAAAGATTATGGTGAAACATTGTTTTGGCTTAATACATTAGCAGACATTGTTTTGGTAGATGGGCGTATTAGTAAGCGAGAATTTGCAATGTTATGTGTGATTGGTAAAAAATATAAGTATACACAATACGATATAAAAAATATTCTTAAACAACGCAAAAACAAATTGTATAAATCATCTCGCCAGGCGTTAAAAATTAAGCGAAGATCGTCTTAATACGCTTTATTGTTGTATTCAAAATCGTATCAATGTCGGAAGTAATGTGTGTTGTATGATAATTACGGGTGTTTCTAGCGGTTAAAATCTAGGCTTTTTATCTAATAATGTGTGCGCAAATGTTTAGGATATCTGTGCCTAATTTGTTAAAATGGAGTTGTTGAAGCATGTTGATTTAAGGCGTTATTGAATTGTATTGTAAAAATAAAATAATTTGATTTAAGGTGTTATAAAGCCCATTTTTTGACGATTAAACAGTGATTATACGTTGCTTTTTCATATGCATTAAGGTTGGGTCTGTTTGTATTTTGGTCGCTGAAGGGGTGTTGGTAACTAATAAGGGATGTAACTAAAAATTTATTCGACAGCATATAAGTTATAAATATAACTTTATAGCGATTATTGTGCTGTTTTTATAGACAAATTGTATTATTTTTATGAAAAATGTGCTTACTATTTCAATTTTATTATTGGCTTTCATGGTCAATTTTGTGCATGGAAAGGGACATTACTCTGGTGGTAATGGTTCAGAGGATGCACCTTATTTAATTGCAAATCGTTCAGATCTTTTATCCTTAAGTTTAAGTAGCAACCATTGGGATGCACACTTTAATCTTACAGCGAACATTGACATGAGTGATGTAAAAGCATTCACCCCTATCGGAAATTACACCCATTTATTTTCAGGTTTTTTCGATGGACGTTCTTATACAGTGAACAACCTTAACGTAAGTGGTTCTGAAAGAGTAGGTTTTTTTGGGACCGTTTCTGGCGAAATTTTTAATTTAGGTTTGGTTAATGTTACCGTAGCAGGTAGTAGCAATGTCGGCGGCCTTGTCGGTAGATTGCAACGTAATGGTAATGTTGGTGGTCTTATAAATAACTGTTTTGTGACAGGTTTGGTCGTTGGTTCAGATGGTCGCATTGGTGGCTTGGTTGGTAGTAACCATGGTGGTAAAATTTTTGAATCTTGGTCATCTTCTGTTGTAAAGGGTAAAATAACACATGTAGGTGGATTGATAGGGTGGAATAATGGTTCAATTATAAATTGTCATGCTAAAGGAAATATTAGTGGTGGTTTTGCCGGTACTGGCGGGTTATTAGGGTTAAACAATGGTTCCGTCGAACATAGTTACGCTACAGGCGACATCAATGGCGAATCATATATTGGTGGATTAATTGGGTACAGTGGAGAGAAAGGATCGGTTACCAAATCTTATGCTTCCGGTTCTGTTACTGGCAATAATTCTATAGGGGGGTTAATTGGTAAAAACGAAAGTGTTATTTCAATTTGTTACGCTTTAGGCGATGCAAGTGGTACTTCATCTTATATCGGTGGCTTGGTCGGGTGGCATCAAGGGCGCATATCTAATTGTTATGCGAAAGGCAATGCTGTCGGTAAAAACGATATTGGCGGGTTAACTGGCTTTAGTAATGGTACAATTAAATCTTGTTATGCCATTGGTTTTGTAAGTGGTGAAAGTGGTGTTGGTGGATTTGTTGGTAATTGCGGGAAAGGCAGCACGCTTGAAGATGTTTTTTACTTAGATACGTCGATAATCAATAGATATGGTACGCCGATATCGAGTGCCAGCATGAAAACAGAAAAAAGTTTTGACAGTTGGCAATTTAATTCTGTATGGGGTATTACAGAATCGCTCGTTTATCCATATTTAGCAGCAATTGAAATTACGGTACCTAAAGTCGTAAACTTAACTGAGGCTTTAGCGATAACGAGTTTAAGAGAAGTTAATTTGACCTATGATGGTTCAATGCGGGCTTGTAGTAATACTGTTGCGTTTGGTTCTGTTATTTCGCAATATCCAGATACCGGCGCTGTTGTAAATGGTGGCATAATTATTAGGCTGGTTATTTCTAATGGTCCAGAAACTGTCCACAATATAACACAAGACACTCATTTTTGTTCTATTCAAAGTGCAATTGATGCTTCCGAACATGAAGGCGATGAAATAATTGTTGATGTTGGTGTCTATTTGGAAGAGATAGATTTTAAAGGGAAAGCGATATATTTGCGTAGTACCAATCCAAGTGATCCTCTAGTCGTTAACAATACCATCATTGATGGCACGGGTTATTCTGATGTGGTTACTTGTGTTAATAGGGAAGACTTAAATACTATTATTGCAGGGTTTACCATTAGGGGTGGTACAAACAATGGTATATGGAGTGAAAAGAGTAGCATCACCGTAAGGCACTGCATATTAATCGGTAACGATCGCGGTATGTGGAATGAATATAGCGACCCGCTGATAGTGAATACCATTATTTTAGGAAATGAAGTAGGCATAAATAATTACAAGAGTAACCCTATCGTTACCAATTGTACTATCGCTGGCAACGACACAGCTTTGTATAATTATATGAGTACGCCTGCAATGACCAATAATATTATTTGGGGTAACAAAAGTGGCATATCAAACAACGAATCTGTTCCAATAGTACGTTACAGTTTGGTGCAAGGTGGTTTATATGAAGGGGTAGGTAATATCACAGGTAATCCACTTTTTGTAGATGCAAACGGCGTCGATAAAATTATGGGTACTCAAGACGATGATTTACGACTGCAAGCAGGTTCGCCTTGCAATGATATTGGTGATAATAGTGCTGTCACAGATCTGATTGACTTGGATGGGTATCCAAGAATCGTTAGTTGTTCAGTAGATCTCGGTGCGTTTGAAGATCAAACAGTATACGATGGTGATGGTGATGGTGTTGGCGATGAATGCGACAATTGTCGTCTGGTAGTTAATAGTAATCAGATCGATAGTGATCATGATGGTGTTGGAGACCTGTGTGATGTTTATGCTGACGTTGATGACAATTTGGATGGTGATGGTGATGGCATTCCAGATGGTCTCGACTCGGCAACAGTGTGGAATAAGACTCAGGCGACTTCATTTTATTCAATTCAATCAGCCATAAATGCGTCAGGAAGTAAAGATGAAATTATTGTGGGTCCTGGTAAATATGTGGAATCTATTGATTTTAAAGGTAAAACGATTTATTTACATAGTATCGACCCTAAAGATAAAAATGTTGTTGCGAGCACGATTATTGATGGTAAGGACAACGCAGTTGTTGTGACATGTAAAGATAACGAAGATGTCGAAACGGTGTTGTCAGGTTTTACCATAACTGGTGGCAGTAATTACGGTATCTATACATCTTCTGCGAATATAACCGTAAAAGATTGTGTAATTAAAGGTAATACCAATGGGATGTATAATGTTTCTGGGGCCCCAACGATTACGGATTGCATATTTTTAGAAAACGATACAGGTATATATAATTACAATTATAGTAATCCTACAATTTCGAATTGTATTATGCGAGATAATGAACGGGGTATGTATAATTATCGAAGTGATCCTGAGGTAATCAAATGTATTATGAGCGGTAATGATCGCGGTATGAGTAATGTAAATTATAGTAGTCCCAACATAATAGATAGTGTAATGAGTGATAACACAAGTTTTGGAATACATAATGCTTCTAGTTTTCTTACGCTAAATAATTGCGTTATGAATAATAATAATAATGGTATGTATAATTATTTAAGCCGGCTTGAAGTTACGGGTTGCACCATGAATAAAAATCGTACAGGTATGTATAATCAAGATAGTACGCTTGTGATTAATGATTGCGCGATGGATGATAACGAGTTGTACGGCATGCTAAACGCTGCGGGTAGTAGTCCGGCAGTGGTAAATAGCTCCATGAGTGGAAATTTATATTATGGTATGTTCAATTTGACCAATAGTAATCCTGTTGTTAAAGATTGCATCATGTCGAATAATATTTATGGTATGCGTAACTCCTCTAGTAGTCCTGAAGTGATCAACTGTACATTTGTAGATAATAATGATGACGGAATGGCCAATGCCTCTAGTCATCCCATTGTAACGAATTGTGTTATGAGTGATAATACTTACGACGGCATGATGAACTATGCCAATAGTAATCCAAAAGTAACAGGCTGCGTTATGAGTGGCAACGGTTATGATGGTATCGGTAATACGTCAAGTAGCCCAACGGTGGTGAATTGTACCATGTCTGGCAATAGAATTGGTATCTTAAATTATGACGAGAGTGACCCTTTGGTAACCAACTGTACCGTAGCGTTTAATGAAGTAGGTATGTTAAATAGTGAAAGCAATCCCAAGGTGATTAATTCCATTATATGGGGAAATGAAAGCGGGATAGTCAGTAGTGACAGTACTCCGGATGTTACTTATAGTTTAGTTCAAGGTGCGTTGTATCAAGGTGAAGGGAATGTTACTGGCGATCCTCTGTTTGTAGATATTTATGGTGAAGACAATATATCAGGTACAGGCGATGATGATTTGCGATTAAAGACTGGGTCGTCTTGTAGTGATCGGGGTAATAGTTTTGTGATAAAAAGATCAACTGATATTTCTGGTGACCCACGTATTGTAGGTTGTGCTGTTGACATTGGTGCGTTTGAAGAACAGGTTGTAGATGATCCCGACAACGATGGCGTTGGCGCTGTTTGTGATAATTGCCTAACGGAAAGTAATTTTAATCAAAATGATTTTGATAATGACGGTATTGGTGATGCATGTGATGATTGCCCGGGGTTTGATGATCGTTTTGATGGCGATGGTGATGGCGTAGCAGATGGTTGTGATACCAAAACCGTTCACAACATTACACATGAGATTTCATTTTATACCATTCAATCAGCGATAGATGATTCAAATAATGATGGCGATGAAATTGTAGTCGATGAAGGTGTGTATAACGAAGTGATTGATTTTAAGGGTAAAGAAGTTTTTCTACGCAGTACAGATCCAAAAAACAATGATGTCGTCTCCAATACAATTATTCATGGTGGCAATAATCCCTTTGCCGTTGTTTTCCAAAATAATGAAAATCGTAAATCTATATTATCAGGTTTTACAATTACAGGTGGTAAAAATGGGGGGGGGTTTCTTTTAAAGAGTAATCCAATAATTCGTAACTGTGTAATGAAAAACAATGGATTCTCTGGGCTTTATAATAATAACAGTAGCCCTTTTGTGGAAAACTGTGTTTTAAGTCAATGTATAAATGGCATCTATAATTTTGACGAAAGTAGCCCTTTGGTGGTAAATTGCTTGATGTCTGATAACACCGTCGGTATGACTAATGATGAAAATTGTAAGCCGTATGTTATTAACAGTGAGATGAATATTAA
>Ga0255039_10000172_pt1 | contig 22114 bp, 18 predicted proteins | sample BC1_12_1_MG_FD_181713 | JGI IMG/M metagenome (GOLD analysis project Ga0255039, IMG submission 181713) | Seawater microbial communities from Strait of Georgia, British Columbia, Canada - BC1_12_1 | ecosystem: Environmental > Aquatic > Marine > Strait | place: Canada: British Columbia | collected... | reverse complement strand
TTATCGTTAAGCTTAAGCGATAATGTGTCTGCTAATGAAAGTGCTGCGCGTTGTTCATTTGTATACTCCTTTTCATCGACAGTTTTTAAAGATGTAAATAAGGCATGCAACTTTTTTTTCTTTTGCATTACGTTAAACAAACTTATCGGTTCTTCTAGCGGAAGATCAAGCGCCTTAGCAAGCAAATCATTACTAATGACGATATCTTTTATTAGCGGCGTGAAGGAACGACTAAGTTGGTAATAGAGATTACATTTTTGATGTATATCAATGATTTGGTTTTCTATAAGATCTCGTTGCGATGCTTCCTTTTGGTATATGGCTGAGATGTTAGATTGGGTTTTTATCAAATTAGGGTAGAGCGAATTAAAAGCGTAATAATGATTGGGGTTGACTGGTATTGAAAGGGCTGCAAGTAAATCTGGATTTCTGATGGTAAAAAGTTTGTCGTTGTAACCATTGTCTGGTGATAAAAGTAAATTGATTAACCAATATGTTGCGCTGTTGTTATTGTACGTAGATTTACCATGAAATAAAGTAAGGTAATTTCTTGCGACAGTATCTAGTGGTTTTAATCGCCCTTTATCTTGTACGGGTATCGATTCAATACCGGATATATCGATGGTATTGTCTAAATTTGAATTGGCATATGATTGTGGCATTACCGAAGCGAAAGTAATCAAGTATATAAATAATTTAAATGTTACGTTAGGCGTGCTTGTTTTATGAGACTGTTTAGGTTGTGCCTGTTTTCTTATTGCTTTGGGTAAATGGATGATCATGTGGAGCAGTAGGCCAATGGAAATAATAATACTTGAAAAATATGGAAAATACCTACCTTTGTTTTTGACGACAGCAAGTACAGTTGTTTCTGAAGTATCGGTTTTGGAAAATGATGACTGAAAAAAGGTATATTCATCCATGCGAAGTGGGTGATTCATATATAAATCGAAACGGCGTTTGATATCATCTTTATTAATATTGATAATTGATTTATAACTTTTGGCAATAGAGGTGCCAGCATGCTTTTTGTGTTGGAAATCAATGAGTTCAATTGCAAAGGGTAGTACGTATTGTTTGTTTTTTAAGGCAATATGGTAATTTGTATTATCAACAGTGATGATTGGCTCATTTTCTTGTCCGTACCAAATAAGATATATGCCGTCGGTGTTGTTGCTACCTGTAATCAAAAGCGTCATGCCTGGTTGATTATGGCTTGAATCTTTTTCAGGGACTAAGCCTTTGATGTTGTATGAAATGGCATTTTGCCTTTGGTTGTCAGTACCCTCTGTCTGGGGAATTAAATCGCAATTATCATAATAATTTATAATTTCAATACGCGCTGTTATCTCATCTGTTGTCAATATTTGCTTGTTTTTTAGTAGTTTGTTTGAAAATGCAATAACCGCATCAAAGTTTTGGTTATGCTTATTTGTTAATGTTAATTCAAATTTATGGTCATCTATAAATACAGCACTTTGTGTTCCCTCTGGTATGGTCATGGTGCCTTCTGTAGAAAAATTTGCGGTGATAAATCCACCACAGAGTAGTAGCAGAGAACCAAGATGGGTGATGATAACACCTGTTCGTTTCCATTTTAGGGGGCTTGCAAAGAGAAGTTTTGCGAGCAGATTGGTGAAAATAATTAGCATGGTCATGCGTCCGCCAGGAACAATATTAAATATAAACCATGCGGAAAAATATTGCGTGGTTGCAACATATAGCCCTTGTTGAGATGCCATAAGGGTGCCAATGATAAGTAGTACAATTAACCATATAGACGTAAAGAAAAATATTTTCGGTGAGCTTAAATTAGTGCCAATACGATTTATGAGTCTGTGGTGTGTTAAAAATTTTGTAATCATTATATATTATTCGCTTTGATCTGTGGTGTATTTTATTGATTGAACAAATGTTATAAAATCGTCTTGAACCGCCAAGATATTTGCCTTAGTAGTTGTAATTTTGGCAAAAATAACAAATGTATTTGTTGGTAAAATGGCGCCAATAATGGCGGTCTCTGGCGATTGTTCATTGATTACCGTTACGGTGGTAATTGTGCCAAAGGCAGTTTTGTGCTTCTTTATTTTATTGAGTAGTTCGGTATGCTCAATGGTGTTAATAGATGGTAAGGCAACTTGAGTACGCCATCTGTTTATATTCTGTATTTCACCGCCAGCGTCGCCACTGAGTTTAAATAAAGCACAAGATGCAATTTTGTCATTAACGTTAATATCAAAATTTGCAATGCGTATCCCCGTCGATTTTTGATGTGACCATGTGTCGGGGAGATGCCAGCTAAGGTTATCGTCAGTAGGTATATCTTGACTCGGTTGTATAGATAATGATCCATTTTGCATTGGGGTAATTTTTATTACATTTTTTGAGGGGATTGCAAATTGTTCAATTGTGTCATCATTGCACCCTGAAATAGTAATGATGAAAAATGTGATAAAACATATATACGGTTTCAATGAAATCACTCCTGCCTACTTAAGGCTATTTGGTGTTTTGTATTGCCATAATAATTGTGCGCTGTAAATACCTTATTTAAGCATATTACTTGTATATAATGAGGTCAAGTTCAAACTTGACATAAATATCCTAATTAAAGTTGACATTAGTGTCGATGATGTATATAGTTTAATAAATGACCTTGAATAAGGGTTTATGATTAATAGAGCAGTTTTTTTTGCATGTATATAATTTTAGCCAATAAAGTTGTGAAAAGATGAATGACCATTTAAAACATAAAGGATCGAAACGTAACGCAGCCATAAGGCGACTTATATGGCCTGTTTTTTTACTATTTGCACTATATTTTCTATTAGGCTCAGGTGAGGTCGTAGTGCCTAGCGCAGATGTTGTAGCGATTTCACCGTCGCAAATTGCAATCGCGCCTATGCGGAAAGTATTAGGCGACCCGCCACTGTCTAAAATTAATGGTTTTGAACGAGATTGTTTAGAGTGTCATGAGATTTTTAACACACGTGATGATGTAGATTCACAATCGGTCAATCAGCATGATCATATAAAAATGAATCATGGTTTAAATAAGGAGTGTTTAACGTGCCATGATCGTGAAAACAGGAATCTGTTATCCCTTTACGGTAACGACACTGTTTCATTCAATAAAGTAGAAATGTTGTGTGCTAAATGTCATGGGCCAGTATATCGCGATTGGCAAAAGGGTATGCATGGTAAAACAATAGGTTATTGGGATGAATCAAGCGGTGAAAAGATAAAATACACATGTACGCAGTGTCATGATCCTCATTCTCCATCTTATGAAAGTATGGCGCCATTGCCAGGTCCAAATACGTTGCGAATGGGAGAGCAAGATAGCGAAGGTGCTCATTTAGATCGTCATACACCTTTGAGAACTTGGAGTAGAGGTCATGAAACCCATAATGTACAGGAGGATCATTAATGTCTTCAGATCATCAAAAAAATGGTAAAAGTACATGTGGCCAGGTAAGTCGCCGAAGCTTTTTAAGGCAAGGTACTTCAGTCGCTGCTGGTTTAGCTGCGTTTACTGCTGCCTTAAAACCGTTAGCCGATCTTAAGCCAGAAGATTTACCATCTGTCGATGAATTTTTACAAAAACATTACAAAGAAATGTCGTCAGATGAAATGTCACAAGCACTTAAACGTATTTCAGATAAAGTAGAAAAACGGTTTGAGATACGGCCTGATATCAAAGACATTAAGGCCAAAGATGGCGTAGAATTTGTATATGCCTTAAATTTAACCCGATGTATTGGGTGTAGAAAATGTGTACATGCTTGCGTTGCAGAGAACAATCAAAGCCGTGAGCCCGAAATTCAATATATACGTGTTTTGGAAATGCCAAAAGGTACTTTGGACCTAGAGCAGGGCAATCACCATTACGACAAGCCGCAAGTACCATCTCAAGATCATTTTTATATGCCGGTACAATGCCATCAATGTGCAAATCCACCATGTGTTAAGGTGTGTCCTGTTGAGGCAACTTGGACAGAACCAGATGGCATTACGGTGATCGATTACGATTGGTGCATAGGTTGTAGGTATTGCGAAGCGGCATGTCCGTATTGGGCTAGGCGTTTCAATTTTTCTGAGCCTAAATTACCAAAAAAAGATTTGAATCCTAACATGAGTTATTTATCAAATCGACCAAGGGAAAAAGGGGTAATGGAAAAGTGCCATTTTTGCTTGCACCGAACTAGGGAAGGGCGAATGCCAGCATGTTTAGAAGTGTGCCCCGTAGGTGCAAGAAAATTCGGTAACGTATTAGACCCTGAATCTGAAGTGTCACAAATCTTAAAAAATAAGCGGGTATTTGTACTAAAAGAAGATGTCGGTACATTGCCAAGATTTTTTTACTATTTTGATGAACAACATCCACGTCTTAAAGGAGATCAGCAACTTTGAAGCAGTATATTCAATTTTTGATAAAGTGTTTTCGAATAAGCTTTGTTGGCTCATGGCGGTACCACTTATGGATGCTGGTGCTCTCTTTAATATCACTTGTTGGTCTTAATGCATATTGCAAGCAGTTTGTGCAGGGATTGTCTACTACAGGTATGACAGATCAGGTGTCATGGGGAATGTATATTGCAAATTTTACATTTTTAGTTGGCATGGCTGCAGCTGCGGTAATGTTGGTTATACCCGTCTATGTTTATAAAAATAAAGAGTTGCATGATTTAGTTATATTTGGAGAACTTCTTGCCGTCGCTGCAATTGTGATGTGCCTTTTGTTTGTAACAGCAGACTTGGGTCGTCCTGATCGATTTCACCATATGTTATTACGCTTTAATTTTCCTATTTCAATGTTGACATGGGATGTTTTGGTACTTAATGGATACTTGGCACTAAATCTTCATATTTGTGGGTATTTAGTTTACTGTGCATACAAAAAGGAAACGCCTAGTAAGAAGTTTTATATTCCATTTGTCTTTATCGCAATATTTTGGGCTTTGAGTATTCATACAGTGACTGCATTTTTATATGTTGGTTTAGGCGGCAGACCATTCTGGAATAGCGCCATTATTGCCCCACGATTTTTGGCTTCGGCGTTTGCGGCAGGGCCTGCATTTCTAGTATTAACATTACAGATTATTGGAAAATACACTATGTATAATGTACCGAGGAAGGCGTTACTTACCTTAAAAAATATCATCACTGTGGCATTAACCATTAATATGTTTTTACTAATTTGTGAATTATTTACAGAGTTTTATACAGATTCAACACATGTTGCATCAATGAAATATTTGTTATTTGGCCTTCATGGTAAACATGCATTGGTGCCATGGATTTGGAGTGGCATTGGGTTAAATACATTTGCATTGATAATTTTGTATTTACCATTCACTAAAAGTTTACCATTTATTAATGTGGCTTGCGTCTGCATGATCATTGGTATTTGGATTGAAAAAGGAATGGGTTTAATTGTTCCTGCGTTTATACCAACGCCACTTGGAGAAATTGTTGAATATTTACCAACCCTCAATGAAACACTGGTTTGTTTGGGGATATGGGCGTTTGGTTTACTTTTATATTCGATTTTTGTAAGGATTACTGTTCCTGTATTAAATGGCAGGTTGACTATAGATAAGGATTTTATTTACAAGGAGTATTACCATGACTAAAACAATGCATCGATTTCCCTTGATTGCAATGGTATTTCTAACGACCGCAAGTATTTCTATTGCTGGTGGTGCAATTGGTTTACCAGAGATGTCGAAAGCTTCTAAGGAATGTATATCTTGTCATAAAAAGGAACATACGTCGTTATATCAACAGTGGGGTGAAAGTAAGCATTACCGTGGGAATATTGGTTGTTTTGAATGTCACAAAGCAAAGGATACAGATAAAGATGCGTTTAGTCATTACGACTATACGATTGCAACGATTGTGAGTCCTAAAGATTGTTCCCGTTGTCATGAAAAAGAAGTCCATGAATTTGTGAATTCACACCATGCTAAAGCTGGTAGAATTATGGGCTCACTCGATAATGTTTTAGCAGAAGTGGTTGAAGGCAATCGGGGAATGAAAACGCATGGATTTCCTTTAGGGGTTTCTGCAGCTGCGGTAAATGGATGTTGGCAATGTCATGGTTCAGAAGTGAAAGTGTTACCAGGTGGTAAACTTGATCCCGCAACATGGCCAAATACCGGTATCGGACGTATAAATCCAGATGGTTCAGAAGGGTCATGTAGTGCATGCCACAGTCGACATAAATTTTCGGTAGAGCAAGCGCGTCATCCTGATAATTGTGGTAAGTGCCACATGGGCCCAGATCATCCGCAAAAAGAAATTTATGAAGAATCTAAACATGGTATCGCGTTTAAAGCCAATATTGACAAAATGAATATGGATTCAGCCAAATGGATCGTTGGAGAAGATTACTCGTCAGCGCCGACATGTGCCACATGCCATATGTCTGAAACCAAAAATCAAAGTGTCACCCATGATGTGGGTATGCGCATAAGTTGGAATAATCGTCCGCCGGTTTCTGTTCGCCCTGAAGTATCAGATGCTAAAATGGGACTACCAGGAAAAGATGTGCCATGGACACAACGACGTGCAAATATGAAAGATGTTTGTGTGAGTTGCCACTCTGAATCATCTACAGAAAGCTGGTATGTGCAATACGATGCGCTGATTGAATTGTATAATGAGAAATTTGCCAAACCTGGTATTGCATTATACAAAGCAGCTGCCCCGCTAATCAAGCCTGTAAAATTTGGTAACAAGATCGATTTTACATGGTTTGAAATTTGGCATCATGAAGGACGTCGTGCACGTCACGGTGCATCTATGATGGGGCCAGATTACACGCATTGGCATGGTACGTATGAGGTCGCTAAGCACTTTTATACCGAATATATTCCTGAACTTGAAGAACTGATTGAAAAAGGATTGGCATCTGAAGATAAAACAAAACAGGAAGCAGCCAAAAACCTTCATGCGCTACTGGATGAAATCTTAAATTCAGATGATCATAAATGGTTCATTGGAAAGATGTCTAAAGAAGAAGCTGCTGCTCGAAAAAAAGCAGCAACGGAATTTAAAAAGCGGTATGAAAAGTAATAGAAAATATTATGGCTTGCTTCTGGCGATATGAAACATTTGTCAGAAGCAGCTATTTAATAACCTAATAGGATATAAAAATGCCAATTACAAGCTTACTGGTAAAAACAAAGAATAACCCTCAAGAAATAGCGTTGCACATTTCGCAATTGCCATCGGTTGAAGTTACCGACATAAATGAACAAACATTGGTCGTCGTGACTGAGACTGAATCAGTTGTAGAAGATAAAGCGATATGGTCGTTGTTAGAAAGCGCGCCAGGTGTATCGGGGGTAACTGCTATTTATCACAATTTTGAAGATTTAAACTTAGACCCAAGTGGTTGTATTGCAAAGGACCCAATCGATGTTTGATATGCATAGACGGGCATTTATTAAGCGGACGGCACAGTTGAGCGCATTGGCGGCCATCACATCCAATGGCGCGAAAAACGTAATAGCCGATTCTGAATCAGTGACTGATGGACTATCGTGGCAAAAGGCGCCATGCCGATTTTGTGGCACAGGGTGCGGGGTAATGGTGGGTACAAAAAATGGCAAAGTTGTAGCTGTGCAAGGTGACAAAGAAAATGCGGTGAATCGCGGTTTGCTTTGCGTAAAAGGGTATCATGCCGGTTCAATTTTGTATGGAAATGATCGACTTGTTTCGCCACAGATTAGGAAAAACGGTAAATTAGTTAATGTAAGCTGGGATGAGGCGATTGATTTGATTGCTAAAACAGTGATGAAAAAACCAGACACCTTTTCAATATATGGTTCAGGGCAATGGACCATACCGGAAGGGTATACAGCGATGAAATTTATTAAAGGGGGCATGAGCAATAATCACATTGACCCCAACGCCAGACTTTGTATGGCGAGTGCTGTGGTTGGATTTATTACGACTTTTGGGGTAGATGAACCGTCGGGGTGTTATGACGATCTTGATAGTTGCGATACCGTGATTACCTGGGGAAATAATTGGGCAGAAATGCATCCGATATTATACTCAAGGTATATGAATCGTCGAAATAGCGGTGAAAAAATCACCTTGATAGATATGGCAACCCGTCGCACACGGTCGACTGTAGAGGCAGATCATTATTTAGAATTTGTACCCCAAACAGATTTGGCGATTGCGAATTGTATTTGTTATCAACTGATTGCAAATGGGACTTATGACAAAGGTTTTGTCGAAAAAAATACGCGATTCAAAAGTAACGAAGGAAAAGATCTTTCAATAGAAGAATATTTAGAATTTTTAAAGGCATACACGCCTGAAGCGGTTGCGAAGTATAGTGGTGTTTCTGTTGAGCAGCTCATTATGCTTGGCAATTTATTTGGCAATAAACAACGAAAGGTTGTTTCATTATGGTGTATGGGGATGAATCAGCATACGCGCGGTACGTGGATTAATAACTTAGTGTATAATATACATTTGTTAGCTGGCAAAATTGGTAAACCTGGTTCAACCCCGTTTTCACTGACAGGGCAACCAAGTGCATGTGGTACGTGTCGTGAAGTAGGTACATTAGCGCACGCATTACCAGGCGGCCGAGTAGTAAAAAATGCAACACACCGAAAGCAAGTAGAAGATGTTTGGAATTGCGTGCCAGGTGCGATTAGCGCTAAGCCAGGATTTCATACGGTACGTATGTTTGAAGGGTTGGCATCTGGTGAAATTACTAGTATGTGGGTGCAAGTAACTAATCCTGCACATACCATGCCTAATTTACATAAAAACCTCAAAAATGCTAAAGAACGTTTTGTTATTGTATCAGATGTTTATCCAACTAAGACAACAGAAATTGCATCAGTAGTCTTGCCATCAGCGTTGTGGGTAGAAAAAAATGGTGTTGTTGGTAATTCTGAAAGACGTACGCAACAGTGGTTTAAGATGGTCGATCCTCCAGGACAAGCTAGAGATGATGTTTGGCAGATGCTTGCCGTGGCACATCGTATGTTTGAGTTAGGATATGAAGGGTTGAAGGATCGTGATGGTCGTTTTTTACTTACAGTACATGATGATAATGGAAAAGAAATTGAGGCTTGGAAATGGGAAGTATTTAGTAACAACAACGTTGACAAGCAATTGTTTAATGAATATCGGGATTTGACGTTTTTAAAACACAAAGATTTAGCACCTTATGATCAATATGTGCAAGCGCATGGTATGCGTTGGCCTGTTACTCAGCAAGGTACTCGATGGGTTGAAACGCCAAGGCGGTTTGTAGAAGGTGAGGATCCATTTGTCGCGCAAGGAAAAGGCGTATCATTTTATATGGCAAAAGCAGGTGATGAAAAGGCCCTTATATGGGCAAGGCCATATCAGGCACCACCGGAAGTACCAGATAAACAATATGATTTTTGGTTATGCACAGGGCGTGTGGTCGAGCATTGGCATTCAGGAACGATGACGCGGCGTGTTAAAGAGTTAAACCGTGCGATGCCCTCAGCGTACATTGAAATTCATCCAGAAGATGCCCAGCGCTTACGTATTTCAAATGGCCAAAGGGTCAAAGTGACATCAAGGCGTGGTACTATTACCTTGCCAGCTTCAATTAACGGCAGGGCTGTACCGCAAAAAGGGTTGGTATTTGTACCCTTCTTTGATGAAGGGAAACTTATTAACCATGTGACGTTGGATGCATATTGTCCAATGTCAAAAGAACCTGATTATAAAAAATGTGCAGTTAAACTGGAGGCATTAATCTAATGAAGCATCTATACATCGTTTTTGGTGTAGTGATATTCGCATTTACGACAATTTATTTTAGTGGCAAACATACCGTTGTTCTAGCTAGTGATCACGAGGTTGTTGTTGCAAACGATAAAAATGCACGGCACTCACATATAGAAACTGGTCATAATTTTTTTATTGATGGTTTACATACACGACAGTCGAGAAGGGCATTTTTTTCAGCGCCACCTGTTATTCCGCATACCATAGGTAAAACAGATAAAGAATGTCTTAGTTGTCATCAGGAAAAAAGAATATTTCGTGGGGTTGAGAGTACATTAACCCCTCATCCTGAATTTAAAAATTGCATGCAGTGTCATGTTAAAGGTGTAGCACCTGATTATATTCCATCTGCCAATTATGGAGTGAACAGTAGTTTTATTGGATTAGATAAACAAGAAAAGGTTTCTCGAGCGCATCATTTAGCACCCCCAGTTATACCACACCGATTATTTTTGCATAAACAATGCAGTAGTTGTCATTCTAAACGGCATGACCATGAATCAGGTATTTCAGGACCCCACAATAAGCGAAAGAATTGTATGCAGTGTCACGTTTTAGCAGACATAAAATTGGACTTTTAATGTTATGAATCAAGATCATAAAAAATTTAAACCAACAGATGCGCAAGGAAAGCAGTCGTTGCATGATCATATTGTTGATAAAGCATTGCAGACACGCGATGCTTATGGTGCACAGATTAATATTGTTACTATCACAGAGATGATCAATGATCAAAAGTTTGTCCGGTTTCCCGTTGAAATTGTATTTTCAGATGCAGAACTTAGTGACAGTGAATTTGCATATCTTCAAACGAAGCGTGGCGTAGATGGGTTGCAATACAAATTATCTATCCATCCTTATTATAAAGGGCGTGATCAGTCGTTACCATATATAATCGCATATTATATCGTATGTGTGAACTATGGGGATATTGTAACGAGCGAAGAGGCTGAATTGTATGGTGCAACATTATTTGGTTTAGAAATTGATGACTATTATCATAAACTTTGTGCGATTGCTGATAACCTCGGAGGATAGACCTTGAGTGCTAAACACGAAATTCAAAATGAGAAGCAAACAATATTCATTATGATTGGCATATATTGTAGAAAAAATAATCACACTTATGATGGTAAGAAACTGTGTACGAAATGCCAAGGTTTACTAAATTATGCTTATCTACGTATCGAGAAATGCCCGTTTTGGCCAAGTAAAGGGGCTTGTCAGCGGTGTCCAATTCATTGTTATAAAAAAGATATGCGAATGGCAATCAAAAAAGTGATGGCATTTTCGGGCCCGCGAATGATTATTGAAAATCCTCTTTATGCATTTAAGCACATGCTTACAAAAAATAGAAAGTTTATTAATACTACCACTTCGTCATAAACGATCATTGCACCCAGATAAGAGATGCCCTTTTGTCGCTAGTTAAGTAATATATCATCGATATTGACATAGTCTGGTTTTGTTGTCCAGCTTTTGCGTGTTTGTTTGCTAAATACAATCCACCAAAAAAAGAAAACAGTTGTAGTGATTGTAAATATTTTTACACTCCATAATGGAATAAAATGTGTTAAGTCATAAAGCATTCCGTTGCCAGGAAAAACACCATATCCAATTAAAGCCGGAATGGTAAACCAATAAAATCCAGAAACAGCCCATGCCGAAAATATTCTGATTAATTTTATTTCGTTAAAATACTTATTAAGAAGCAAAAACAGTGCTTCTGTTAAACATAGTCCGATTAACGGCAATTTGTAAATTTCAAATAAATCTATCCAATTTGATAAATAAGGATTATCTTGAACATGGTACCAACCCCAAATAAAACCTGGCATGCCACCAATGATGAGATAACCTGAGATTTTTTGATAAATTGTTGACTTCGTTGAAAGCGGTGTGGTACCTGCTGATGTTTCAGGGCATGGTATTGTGCAACTGTAGCATCGATCACAGTGTGCATTTGGAAACTTTACTTTACTATTTAAACCGTACATCTTTTCTACTTGAAACACTGGGCAAAGGCTTAAACACCAACTACTTTTCCACTCATAAATAAATCCTAAAATAAATGCAATAATACTTAGTGTCATAATAAGTATTGCGGTAGCCATTCCACTAAAGTTAAAAATAATGTGTCTCAGTGGTATGATGACTAATAATGCAAATACCGAGATTAAATTTAATATACCTTGTTGCGCTGGTGTTAATGTCTTTTGTTTAGACCATCCCATATGTCTGGGAAATAGTGCAACTGAAGCCATTGGGCATATATTACGCCAAAAGCCTATTGAGATAACAAAAATAGCAGGCGCTATGGGTATTAAGATATTCCAAAACATATGAATACCAATGTGAGGGTGAAATATCAAATAATGAATAATCATATTTCCTAATACCCAATGGGATAATTGAATAGTTCGCCAAATATTTTTTTCGGCTGTGGATAATAAATCTTGTGTTAAATTAATATGTTGATGCATCGTATTTATCTAAAATAATACCTTTTCAGTAGTGTCGATAATTATGTGATAATCGTGTAAAGATCTCTATTGAAGATTAAAAAAACCAAATTTTACCATAATGTATAAAAGTGTATAAGTCATTAAAATACCTGCAACACCGACGATTAAACCTGGTTTAATCATATCCCCACTTTTGAGAATACCAGTTGCGTGTGCCATTGCGTTGGGGGGCGTACTTACCGGAAGCGTCATTGCTAGTGATGCTGAAAAGGCAACACCTATTAACAGCATTTTTCCTCCGCCGAAATCCTTTAAATTGGAAAAAGAAGTGCCTATTGCTACCATGATTGGCATGAGTAAATTTGCCGTTGCAGTGTTAGACATAAATGTTGCCATTGTTATTGTAAGAATGGTCGCAATTAAAATCAGTATTAACGGCGAAACTTCTGTAAAGGGAATCATATTAATAATATGGGTACTCAACCCTGTTTGCTCCATACCAAGCCCAAGTGCAATACCTCCAGAAACAAGCCATAATACATCCCAGCTTAGCAATTTTAAATCTTTGGCACCAATAATGCCAGTAGCGGTAAATGTTGCTATAGGTAACATGGCAACTATATATGAATTGATACCATGTATTTTACCTGTCAACCAAAGTAATATTGTAGCGGTAAATGTAATGTATACGGTAATTGCTTGAGGTGTTTTTAAAAAGGTGTCACTAATGTCAATTTTAAGTGATTTTGTTTGTGGAGAGTAAAGCTTTAACAAAATAAACCAGGTAAAAATAAGTAATATAAATGCAAATGGGACGCCAAAACTCATCCATTGCGCAAAAGTTATTGATAGATCGTTTGTTAAGTATTTCATTGCAACTGCGTTAGGTGGTGTGCCAATTGGTGTACCAAGTCCGCCAACATTAGCGGCGAAAGGTATGGCAATAATAAATGCTTTACAGCCAGGATCGTTTTTATCAAAATGCGCAAGTACTGGTGTTAAAATGGCAAGCATCATTGCCGTTGTTGCAGTATTGCTCATAAACATAGAGAATGTTGCAGTGATAATCATTAAGCCCAATAATACATAGTTTGGATTGGTGCCAAATGGTTTTAATAATATTTTGGCAAGGTTGTTATCTAAACGATATTTGGTTGCAGCAATAGCTAGAAAGTAGCCCCCGAGAAATAATATTATAATTGGCTCTGCAAAGGTATGTATAATTGCCCTGTAGTCAATAAGTGTTCCAAATGTATCGACTGGCATGTTTGTGCTAGAAAAAAATATCAATCCCTTATCAGAAATCATTACGAGCTCTAAAAAGATGATAAGCACAGATGTTGAAAATATTGGAATTGGCTCAGCAATCCAAAATATTACTGCCAAAACGAAGATTGCCAGTAATCGTTTTTCAACAATCGTAATACAATCGATTGGTATTGCTTTAAGTGGCAGGCACAAAATGAGTATAGAAGGTAATATTAAAATAATTATTTTAAATATATTTTTCATTATTAAAATTAAGTGGGGGGGGAAATTCTAACCCCAAATTCTTTCTCAAATTGTGATACTTGAGAAAGCGTAAGATCTTTTACTGCCTTAATGATTTTTTCTCTATTGTTAGACCAGAATTCATGTGCAGGACATGCCCTTTCCTCAGAGCAATCTTCAAGGCCTAGTAAGCATTTGTTGCTCCAGTGGTTACCTTCTACAAGTTGAACAATCTCTAAGATAGTAATTTTAGATTTAGGCTTTACCAGTGCCATGCCGCCTGTGTGCCCTCTTTTGGTTGCGACGAGACCTGCCCCAGCCAGAGAATGCAGAATTTTGTGTAGATATGGCTTGGGGATATCTGTTCTATTTACAATTTCTTGTGTTTGAATCCAGATATTTTTCTTTTGGTCATGTAAGCATGATAGCGCAAGTATCGCATAACCAGAACTTTTTGAAATCATAGTATAAACTCTAGCTGCTAAAGGTTGTTATTGATTCATAGTTGATATATAGGTAGTGATTAAATATACGTATCGGTCTGTAAAATAGCAAGGATTTTGTGACCCATTTCGAGATTATATAGTACTTCTAGTTTCATAACGCTTTACTGTGTGGGCAAACAATGTGGTGCAATGGGGACTAAGTGGAAAACATTACAGCTAAGCGCTTGACCCATGTTAATAAAAATATATTTTCGGTCCCTCAAAGGTTCGACCACTTAGACATTCCCCTTGAAGTCGCTATTGCGCTTGCCTGGTGAACCAGATATTGCTTTTGAGCGATATTTTTTTTTGGTCATTCGCAAGTAGCACTAGTGTATGTCATTTTATATATTGTTATTCATCGTTAGTGCATTATTTTTGCCGTAATGTTTACGGTGATCTTTTAAGATTAAAAGCTAATATAATATTTAAGTAGCTATGAGCCTTATGCATATATGTAAACGTTTGGATAAATTTAGTAATAGGTTTATCTGAAGTGCCATAAAAATAATCATCATCATTGTTGACCAAAAAGTAGTTAAGTGGTATTGTTAACTTTTTAAAGTAAAATGTACTTATCTAGATAACATTAACATTAACATTAACAGCATAAAGGATATAAAGATATGACTGATTCAGCGTCACTATATAATCGTATTGGTGGAAAAGATGCCGTAAATGCAGCAGTGGATATTTTTTATGAAAAAGTATTGGCCGATGAAACGATTAATCATTTTTTTAATACTGTTGACATGGCTGTACAAAAACAAAAACAAAAGATGTTTTTGGCTTATGCTTTTGGTGCGCCAACCAAATATGATGGTAAAGATATGCGAAATGCCCATAGCCATTTGACATTAACAGAGGCGCATTTTGGTGCAGTTGCGGGTCATTTACAGGCGACTTTAGAACAATTATCTGTCCCTGCAGATGTGATTGGTGAAGTGATGGCAATAGCGGGCAGTACCCATGACGATGTATTAAATCTTTAACCGTGCGATCTTAAATGATATAGGCCCTACAATTTAAGTAGGGCCTAAGCGGTGCCGCTGCTAAGCAAACATCTAAATATTTTATTATTACCGACGTATCAGAATCGTGTGTTTTACACAGGAAAGCACAACGATGATGTAATCGGTGACGGTAAATGTGTATTACTGCCCATCGAATATTGGTATCGAGCGCTTTGTTTGGTATTTTGCTTGCTGTTAACTAAATAACGGAAGTCCAAATGATTCGCTTACTTTACCGATTTGCCTGCTTTAAATAACATTCCCTTAAATCACAATTCCTTAAACCAGTTTACTTATCGGTCTGAATGGAAATAGACTATCGACCGGTCTTTGTTGACCTCCATGTGTATTTAGATATCCCGAATTATTATTGGTCCATTAAATTTAATACTTAATATGTTCAATTTGAGTTCGTTTTTTGCCAAATATAGATATAGAAAATACGTGCATGATGATTTGTAAATATAAAACGCAAAACGATGAGGTAAAATGATGAAATTAACACTAGGTAAAAGACTTGGCATTGGATTTGGGGTCATGATATTGATAACAATATGTGTTGCTTGTATTGTCTTTATCAAAGTGCAAGCAGTAAATCAAATTCAGGATCGCGTTATTGAGCAGCGACAGCCCACTATTTTACAAAGCAAAGACATTCTCAATAACATCAATGATTCACTTGCCTCTTTAAGAGGTTATATTATCTTGGGAAAGAACAAATTTAAAACTAATCGCGCCTTGTGTTGGGAAAATATTGATAAAGGTTTAACAGAAATGAGCATACTTTCGGGAAACTGGAGTGACCCGGATAATATACAACGACTAGACGAATTAAAAAGTATACTTAATCAGTTTAGTATTGCCCAATCATCTATTGAGAATATATGTCAAACCAAACAGAATCGTCCAGCCATGATGGTTTTGCTTGATGATGCTGCACCACAAGCAAAAAAAATATTAGAAGCTGTAACGCATTTAATAGATATTGAAAAAATGCTGCCTGCTTCAAATGATCGAAGAAAATTACTTGTAGATCTTGCAGACACACGTGGATCATTTGCCGTTGGACTTGCCTCTATTCGTGCCTATTTACTTAGTGGAGATGAAAAGTTTGTTAAAAGTTTCAAGCAAAAGTGGCAAATTAACACCGACCGTTTTGAATCACTTCATGCCAGCAAGACATTACTAACACCTGAACAGATGAAGTACTTTGTATCGTATAGTGAAACACGTAAACTATTTTCACCATTGCCAAATAAAATGTTTTCAATTCGAAGCTCTAATCAGTGGAATCAAGCGAATGTGCTCCTCGCAAAAGAAGCAGCACCTCGGGGCGCGCGCGCTAAAGAAATTATAAATGAGATGATTATCAGTCAAGAAATGCTTTTGTCATCAGATACCGATCTGCTTGCAGCAACAAGTGAATCGTTGGTAAACACTGTTTTGATTGTAGCGTCATTCAGTTTTATTATTGGCGTATTAGTGGCTGTGATTAATATTAGAACGATCACCAATACAATCAATCGTATTGTAAATAACCTTAATGACGGCTTTAAACAAATATCATTCGCCTCTGGCCAAATTGCATCGACGGCGCAACTTTTGGCGCAAGGTTCTAGTGATCAAGCTGCGCAATTAGAAGAAACTTCTGCTAATTTAACACAGTTTTCTGGCGCGACTACACAGAATGCCGAGAATGCGCAGCAGGCAAATGTATTGGCCGCAGAAACAGGTGTTACAGCGAAATCTGGTAATGAAGCGATGGGGCGCATGAGTGAAGCGATTAGTCAAATAAATCAATCAGCAGAAGAAACAGCAAAGATTATTAAAGTGATCGATGAAATTGCTTTTCAAACAAATCTTTTAGCGCTAAACGCAGCAGTAGAAGCAGCCAGAGCTGGTGAGGCAGGTAAGGGCTTTGCGGTAGTGGCAGAAGAAGTGCGAAATCTTGCAATGCGATGTGCTGATGCTGCTAAGGAAACATCTGTCATGATCGCTTCGTCTGTAAAAAATGCACAAAATGGTGTAGCGATAACATCTGATGTGGCAAAAGTACTTGAAGACATAGAAACGAGTGTTCAAAAAACATCTCTTTTAATTAATGAGATAGCAACTGCCAGCAGCGAACAAAGCGATGGTATTTCGCAAATGACAACAGCGATGAATCACATGGAAAAAATTACCCAAGAAAATGCGGCAGGGTCTGAAGAGTCAGCGGGTGCGTCAGAGGAGCTTAGTGGTCAGACAGTGCATATGAACAGTGAAATTGATGAACTGGTTCAAATGATAGGCATATCATCAACAACGCATTCCGCTTAGATTTCGGATATTAGGGGGGGTGCTAGCAATTAAAACGTGCTGCTTGTGCAAGTCAGTAAGTGATATAAAGGGGTAAGTGGTAAAAGGTATTGAGAATTGTACTGAATGCCATTTTGAGAACAAGATTTTTTCTCTTCAGGAACGCAAAGGTATATTTTACGACTTGCTTTGCGTTCCTGTTTTTTATATCTAATTAGTTACTGTTTCGGAAAGCTACTTAGCGAGATCGAGCGAAAAAGATTTGTTCAAGGCCCGAGCGAAAAAACGCCCGCAGTGGGCTTATTGCCCACGAGGAACGTTTTTTTTTTGCGAGAACGCCGAACAAATCTTTTGCAGCCGATCGCAGCCGTAGGTTTCCGAAACAGTAACTAATTGTATTAAGCGTTGTGTTTCGGGTGTATAGTCAAAGTTATCGGGCGTTAGCGCGCTATTTCGTTCGAGATATACTCTTTATCTATGTGACACACAATTATGTCTATAGATAGAAGACGTTTATTTCTCATTTTAGAATTTTTAATATTTTATAAAGAGAGAGCAAACACTGTTGATGCATCTAAGTCGTCAACAATAAACAAGTTATGTAATACCACGTCAGTATATCCTTTCCCTTTTATTTGTAAAAAGTCATTGAGGCACATCTTTGCCATTTAATTTTGGCCGTTCGATATTTCAAATTGGCTAGGCATAAACACTTGTGCACCTAGATATTCTTTATCGAGATGCAAGGTGAATATGCTATCATCTCATAGATGATTTTCTTTAGCTTATTTTGCGGTCAATTAATCATGGCTGACAATTCTCCGATAAAATATTCTAACGGCGTTATCGTGCGTCGTTTTATGTAAATTTAATGTACCTGGAAAACTGATGACAACATCTAGCACTGTTAATAATATTGATCAGACAGCGAACTTATGGGATCGTAAATGGCATTTGTTATACTATTTGCTTGCTATATTTGATCTGATTACCGTCTCTTTTTCTCTCTGGCTTTGTTTTACCATCATGTCAATTTATCAATCGTCAGTTGATGTTAATGCTGAGTGGGCTTTCCGAGCCGGTCTGTATTCCGACATTAATTCAGCATTAGTTAAACTCAATGGTCCAGGCAACGACGTATTTAACAATGATAACGTTGATGCAGAAGTTGCTAACTTAAAAGCATATACAACTGAGTTTAATTCAAAGTTAGCGGTATTAAAAGTAGATACAAAAATTGTAAAAGATAAGGCATACCGTGAAACAATTGAACAATCGCAAGGGGCATTGATGGTTGCCGTCACTGGTTTAATTAAAGAAGCAAAAAGTGTATTTTACTATATGCGTCAAAGTGACCGTATAGCAGCTGGAAAACATATGTCAGAGATGGACAAAAATTTTAGCAAAGCATCTGAAGTGTTAACAACCATTAATAGAAATATTCGCCAGTGGCAACACAATGAACTTGAAACGCAGGTAGCGATTGCCCAAAGACTTAAGCGTAAAGAATCACTTATTGCAACTGCCATTTTATTTGTGATTATTTCCATACTTGTCTATGGACGTAAAGTATCTAAACAATCATTGAAGAATAGAAAAGAATTGGAACTTGCACACAAACATACCAGCAAGGCGTTAAAAGATGTAAAAATTGCGACTGAATCTAAAAGTATTTTTCTAGCAAACATGAGTCATGAAATTCGTACGCCTATGAATAGCATCATTGAATTTTCAGAGCTATTAATGTCTGAAGATTTATCAAAACAAGATCAAGCTAAAATGGCTAAAATCATCCATTCAAGTGGCAGTGCGCTTTTGGTAATCATTGATGATATTTTAGATTTTTCTAAATTGGAAACGGGTCATATTCAATTAAATAAAACAGAATTTTCTTTAAAAACAATACTTGATGATATTTATGTTACGGTGAAACATCTTTTGGAAAAGAATGTTGTGGATCTTATTTTTAAATATGATAGTAATTTACCGGAATTATTGTTAGGCGATAAAGATAGATTAAGGCAAATTATTTTAAATTTAGTCAGTAATGCCGTTAAATTTTCATGCAATAATAAAGTCATCGTTTTCGTAAAAACAGTACTTATCGAGGATGAAGCCATTATTTTAAATATTAAAGTAAAAGATAGTGGTATTGGCATCGCTAAAGATAAAATAGATACAATATTTGAACAAGCCGATGTTTCTACCAATGCGAAATTTGGCGGTACTGGTCTTAGGTTGTCAATATCACAATCAATTTTATCTTTAATGGACAGTCGTCTTAAAGTTGCTAGCCAATTAGGTGAAGGAAGTGAATTTTCTTTCACTATTAAATTACCTTATATTGCTTCTGATGCAAGTAATCTTGAAGCATTGGCCACATCGACCAATTAAATACCTAAATACTAACGACCATTATGGGGAAAAGTCGTAACGGAAACATTGGTTATTCCGATCTATATCGTGACCTCCCGATGTTCATCTTTCCTAAATATTCATAGCTACATAGTGATCCTTAAATAACACTAACGCCTTTTTTGCTGGTGAAATCCCCATTTTTATATTGACTTAAAGATTAATTGCGTTATTGTTGACATAAGGTAAAAGTATCATTCTGATAAACGTACCATAGATGGCTATAGTGAAATCTATAACAATATTAAATATGTTCTTGATGTCAAACGTAACGTGCGTCGTCTTCGTTCGCAACTGAAATAACCGATACATAAAAGGAGTATAAAGGTATGAAATCAATTTTAATCACAGCTTGTATATTGTTAACCCTGATCACTTATGTGCAAGCAGAGAAAGATAACACTGGTACAAACCCAATTAACTTTTCAAACGATGTGCGCGTGCATTATAATTATGCGGAATTAGATAGTAAAGGTGACAGCGATTCTCAGACAACAACAGTTGAATATGCGTTTCCTATATCGGAGACGTGGCAATTTCGGGCGCGTACGCGACATTTAAATAATCAAATCGATGTCACGGGAAATGGTGTTAACGATGTTGATGCCAGTGGGCTTGGCGATACAGATATTCGCATTTTGAATGTGCCCTATTTAAATATGGAAAAGAAAATGGCTGTTGCTGTCGGTTTAGAAGTCACTTTCGATACTGCAGATAAAGAGGTGTTGGGGGCAGGATCTACGATGCTGGGGCCGCAACTATTTATGGTCTTTTTTAATCCTATCGGTGGCGGCACATTGGTTGCGCCGGCTTATCAACATGTCTTTGATGTTAGTGGCGATAAGGTGAATCAATCTAGGTTAGATCTTTTTTACCTTTACACATTTAAAAGCGGGCTTATTAACTGGGCACTCATTAACCCACAAGGCGTACTTGATTATGAGAATGAAAAGGACCATTGGAATATTGACGTTGAAATGGGAAAAATGCTTACTAAAAACCACAGTTTATATTTGAGACCAAGTTCCGCATTTGGTAGTGATAGATTTTACAATTGGAATGTTGAAGTAGGTTTAAAAGTGATATGGTAATTTATTATTATGTTTTTTTGACAACCGCAAATGTTAATTTAATTCAAGGAACCAAAATACCATTATGAAAAATAAATTCATAAAATTGTTATTTAAAAATATTGTTTCTATATCCCTCTTGGCTGTAACGATGCTCATGATTTCACCGGGTGCTACATATGGTGAGGATAAGCCTAACATCGTTTTAGTTTTCTTGGATAATTTTGGTTGGGGTGAACCTGGATTTAATGGCGGAGGGATTATACGGGGTGCAGCTACGCCACGACTGGATAGGTTGGCTAGCGAAGGGCTACGCTTGGCGAATTTTAATGTCGAAGTGCAATGCACGCCATCCCGTTCGGCTATCATGACTGGGCGTTATGCGATTCGAAGCGGTAACGGTGTCGCACCGTTAGGTGGCGGGGTCTACGGGCTCGTTGGATGGGAAGTTACGATGGCCGAGATGCTCTCGGATGTAGGTTATAGTACCGCCATGTTTGGCAAATGGCACTTAGGCCGCACTGAAGGGCGATTTCCTACAGATCAGGGGTTTGATGAATGGTATGGCATTCAGAATTCTACTGACGAATCGGTTTACCCCGATTTACAAGGATTTGCAGAAAGCGGCGTAGAAGAAACATATGTTTTGGCGTCGAAGAAAGGTGAAAAGCCGAAAAACGTGCGCCCTTGGGATATGAATTATCGCCCACTTATTGATAACGATTTGACTGATAAGGCGATTGATTATATGAAGCGTAAATCAAAGACCAAAGAACCATTTTTTCTATACCTCCCCTACACAGCGACCCATTATCCTACGCGCCCACATCCTGGCTTTGTTGGTAAGACGGGCAACGGGAATTGGGCCGATCTCCTCTGTCAGATAGACACTTACACTGGAAGATTGCTCGATACGATTGATGAACTTGGTCTTCGTGATAATACCATCTTTATTTTTACAGCTGATAATGGGCCTGAATTTCTTCCCCGTGGAACTGATACCCTTACGGTCGAAACGCCAAGTTCGGGAACTTCCGGGCCTTGGAGGGGTAGTTTGTTCACTGGTTTTGAAGGCG
>Ga0255039_10000171_pt1 | contig 22203 bp, 17 predicted proteins | sample BC1_12_1_MG_FD_181713 | JGI IMG/M metagenome (GOLD analysis project Ga0255039, IMG submission 181713) | Seawater microbial communities from Strait of Georgia, British Columbia, Canada - BC1_12_1 | ecosystem: Environmental > Aquatic > Marine > Strait | place: Canada: British Columbia | collected... | reverse complement strand
ATGTATGTACATATCATCATGGGCGACTCAGATAACCGTGAAGACGATTTACAGCGTGGTCTGAATGCGGGACTCACTGCCGTTTCACTGGATGATCGCGACCCGTTTTCCCACGTCGGCCTTGGTCGCCTACAGATCGTTCGAGGTGAGCACGAAAAGGCCATCGCCTCCTTCAACCGCGCCCTCGAACTGAACCCCAGTTTTGCGCTTGCGCTCTATGCCAAGGGCCATAGCCTTTGGCATTGTGGTCACCCGGATCAGTCCGTAATTTGCCTCGATGAAGCGATGCGGCTAAGCCCACGCGACCCCCTGATGTGGACCTTTCTTGCCAGCAAGGCGATCGCATTATTCATGCTGGAACGCTATGACGATGCGCTTGCCTGTGCGCATCGATCACAACGCTACCCTGTCACCGCCATCTGGGCGCATATGGCCGAGCTGGCAACGCTTGGGACACTCGAACGACACGAAGAGGCGACCGAGGCAATATCGCGCGCATTGCAGATACAGCCTGATCTGGACATGACCTTTATCAGGCAGGCACTGCCCGTCACCCATGCATCCAGCGCGGAACGCTTCTATGGCGGATTAATCAAGGCAGGTGTGCCGACGTAATCGGCAGATACTGACTACCACTACAATGAAAGCCTGGCGCGCAAGCCCGCAATGTAGATCGAGTCTTCGTCGGGGTTGAGCACCGGATCGACGATCAACTGTAAATCGGGTGTGATGGCAAGGTGCTGTGACAGCTGAAAACGATAAAACACTTCTGCCGTGTACTGCGGATCAAGATCGCTGCCGAAACCGCCGACCGGATCTTCCGAGGCTTCACCATAACTGATACCCACACCAAATAACTCACTGGATTCTGCAAAGTAAATACCCAGCCCCGCAGTCACCGTTTTCTCCAGCAGAGCACCCCCGCCACCGTCTGAATCACCAAAGCGCAGGAACGGCATGTACTTGTCGTCGATAAAGCTCGAATAGGAAAAGGTCCAACCGCTGCCTTCGGGTTCGCCGGTGGTTTCGGTCTGCTCATCGGATTCCCAGTAGACGACATGGATGTTATCGAAGTAGATGCGATTCGGAGAGAGAATGTAACCGAATTCAACGTGCTTGAAGTATTCACTCTCATCGAAAAACTGGTCAATGCTGTCCTCCGGTTTCTCCGGATCGCCGGCAGCATCCATCAAACTCGCAGCGACGTAAAAATTGTCAGTCAGCAGCGTGCCGGCACCAACACCAAACCCCTGGTCCGGAATGCCAATGGTCGGGTTAGTCGAAAACGACAGGTTCATGAATGCAGTCTGTGGGCTAACCAGCCCATAGGTATCCATGAAATCCGTGTTGTCGATCTGACCGACTGAAAATTTCAGTCGGCCGTCCCGCAGTGTTTGCTGCCAGTAGAGGTTGGTCAGAATCCAGCCCTTGTCGCTGAATTGCGTGCCCACCACGGAGGCTGCGCCAACGCCCTGGATACCCAGGTCCTGCGGCGCCAGATCAGTCGATATCTTGCTGCGATTCTCGGCTTTGAAAACGATAGTACCGGTGTTCTTCCCACCGCGGTTCAACACCGTCCAGGACAGCGGCAACTGCACGATACCACCCCAGGCCTCATCCTCTCCGAGCGATTCACTGGCGCTCTGGTAAAGCGTAGACAAGTTCAGACCGTAGGCCAGTCCATGCTGATCTGCCATTTCCCGTTTGGCCGCAAACCAGCCCGACAGGCTGTCTTCGACAAAATCGCCAGTAGCGGGCGCAGGGTTGTCTTCCTTCAGCTCCACACCGACGCTGCCCGGTCCGCCAAATTCAGGGATGTCACCGTACACCGACTTATCCTCTGCGCCGACCACAGCAGTCGTCAGCAAAGCTGAGGCCAACAGGGAACGGGGGAATATCTGATTCATATCAATATCTTAATCTATTGCCTGCATCAGAAACCCGTGCCCGGTTGAGACATTCTCGCTCACTCCCAGGCACCCTCCCTTTTGTCAGAGAAGGACGCCATATCTATTTACTCAAGCGTATTTTTGTAAATCACACCATCTTTCATGATGACTTTAAGGGTATCAATTTCCTTGTATTCGGGATCCGCATCAAACCACTTATCGGTACCACCAATCGTGGTGATATCTTCGAGCGGGTTGCCTTCTACCAGAATCATATCGGCCAGCGCACCGACTTCTATGACACCCAGCTTTCCTGGTGCCGGGTTGCGTGGACCGGATAGTTCAAGCATTTCACCGGCAGTCGACGTCATCTGCTTCAGCACCTCAAAGTTGCTGCCGAATTTTTCCGTGCGCCACCATATTTCGTAACGGCGAGCACGCTCGGCATCCTCCGGCACGCCTACATAATCAGAGGCAAACACGACTTTCACATTATTTTTCAACAGTTTCATCCCAAAATCCGCAAACTGCTTACCCAGGGCTTCGACGAGCGGAATCTTGTCTGCAGGCATCAATGGATTCTTGGCCAGATCCGGGGATAATCCCCACATCTGCGGCACTACGTAACCACCTTCACTAGCGATACGCTGCATGGTTTCTTCACCAATAAAAAATCCGTGCTCAAAAGTTTTGACGCCGCAATCAAGAAGTCGATGCACCGAACGGTCATTAAAAACGTGAGCCGCTACGTAGGTCCCCCAGTCGGCCGCTGCATCAACCGCAGCACACACTTCTTCCTTCGAGTACTGCGTGGTATCGATCGGATCGAAGCGCGAGGAACCGCCACCGCCGGCCATGATTTTGATCTGGGTAGCACCATTACGAAGGTTGAGCCGCACTGCCTTGCGTACCTCGGGCACTCCATCGGCAACACTGCCTATCCCCATACGTTCAAAATTGGAAAGGTCACCCGCATCGTGAATTGAAAAGCCGCCGTCTGCTCGATCACGAAAGTCTCCATGCCCTGAGGTTTGTGATACAAATCCACCCGACGGGTAAAGTCGGGGGCCCGGGAAACGTCCATTTTCGATATTCCGCTTAAGCGCGAAAGCGGGACCTCCCATATCGCGTACAGTGGTAAATCCATCCTTGAGATATCGATCCATAACCCTCACCGCGCGTAAATTCAAATCGCCAAGGTCCATGTCTTTCTCAACCGTATCGAAATGCGCATTGATCATGACATGCGCATGACCGTCGATAAGCCCGGGCATCAAGGTTCTGCCAGCGCCGTCGATCACAGTTGCACCAGCTGCATCGATCGCCTGTGCCGATATCTTCTTGATCCGGTTACCTTCGATCAGTACGTGATGATTCTCGTACAGCTTATTTTCAGTACCGTTAAAAATATTCACGTTCTCAAACAGCGTCTGAGGAGGGCTGTCTTCTGCGGCGTAGCCAGAAACCGAGAAAAACATCAGTGCTGCTATCAGAATTACGGGGAGGAGTTTCATAATTTTTGCTCTTTGCTAGTTATTCTTAAATACGATCAAATAAATGAGTAATTCAGTTAGTTATTAAAGGAGCAAATAGTACCTGATATCACACAACATCAAGATTCAGAAACTTGCCATTTTACGTCAATTTTATATATTGGACGAATGCCGAAATCCGACTCTCAATCGTAAATGCCCGACCGAAACATTCATCTGGTGAAGGCAGCCTTCCATGCCCAGTTCAAGTTGGCTATGGATTTGCGTGGCATCGATTCGAGTTTCTATTTCCGAAAGTTTAACTTGCCAACAGAGATCACAGATCCTGAAAGCCTGTTGCCACTAAAACCATTTTTCAATCTGATTAATATTGTTGCGATCAATGAAACGATGCCTGATTTCGGTACGTTTGTGGCGCAGACGACACCCTGGCACAAGGTTCATTCGTTGGGGCCGTTGATCGTGCAAAGCGACAATCTGCATGACCTGCTAAAGACATTCTGTGGAATAGCCAGTGGCCAGGCCTCGCTTGTCAATTTCAGCCTGGTTGACCATGAAGGCTATTTCGATTTTTGCTATGTCGATAACCTGCGGTACAACGGTGACATCCAGATGGAGCTGTACCGAATTACCAGCATGATTCAATTGGTGCACCTGGCAACTGGCCCAGGCTGGGTTCCAGCAACCATTCGCTTGAACATGCCGGAAAACCTGGCGGTGAAGGCCTGCACGATACTGGCAAAAAGTAATATCCATTTTTCCCAGCCAGACTCAGCCTTTTCCATACCTTGTGATTTACTTTCGCTACCGGTACGGGTTAAGGCACCGAAGATCAATAATCACCACAAAATTAGCCGGGCCAACATTAATGCTGAAATTACCAATGCAATACGCCAGATTATCAAAACCTACACGCTTGCGACTCACATCGAAATTGAAAACGTTGCCAAACTCACCGACCTGTCCGTTCGCACATTGCAGCGAAGACTGAAGCTGGAAGGATTAAAGTTCAATGATCTGTTGAACCAGGCAAAGTTTGTGCATGCAAAACAAATGTTAAGCGATTCGACACTTTCCATAAGCGTTGTTGGTAAATCTTTGGGTTACTCTGATCCGGCACATTTTACGCGCGCCTTCCGACGCTGGTCCGGGATGACCCCGAGTGCCCATCGCCAGCATTCGAAACCACCTGGCTCAAGATAACGCTATGCCTGCACCCCGCGGTCTTTTATGATTGGACATCCTCACACCACTAAACGGCGACCAGATGTCCGATAAACCTCGCGGTGAACCCACCACCCGCACACTCGCCATGCCTGCCGATCAGAATCCGTCGGGTGATATCTTCGGCGGCTGGGTGCTGTCACAAATGGATATCGCCGGTGGCATTTGTGCTGCCGAACGCGCGCAGTGTCGCACAGTGACGGTGGCGCTCGATGGCATGAGCTTCATCCGTCCCGTCAAGGTTGGAGACATTCTCTGCGTCTATACCGACATCGAAGGTGTCGGCAACACCTCCCTAGAAGTCCACGTCGAAGCCTGGGTGCAGCGCGACCGTTCGCGCAACACGGTCAAGGTCACCGAGGCCAAATTCAAGTTCGTCGCACTGGGTATCGACGGCCGTCCAAGGCCAATCGGCAAAACCTGAAACAGGCTTTACCCATCCTCGCCACGGAGTTAACTTTACTCGGGGTGTATCAGTAGTACGGGGGTTTTTTCCTGCTCAGCCAGTTCGTCGGCGATGTTGCGGAAAAAGAAGCGGGTAACGCCAACCCGTGCACGCGTGGACATTGCAACCAGATCGATGCCCCGCTTGCTAATGGCACGCGAGATCGCAGCTACCGGGTCTTTGTTGAAACTAACCTTGATCTCAACCTGGTAACCGGCAAGTTCGAGTCGATTGACCAGAGGTGCCAGTTCGGCCTTGACGTGAGCACTGATGCTATCTTCCTGCTGGGTTGCGTAAATGGGATGTATTGTCGGCTTGACCGGTTCATCACCCGGCCTCGGAGTGTAGCCGGCACCCAGATCCGGGGCGCCAAAACCGGAGCTACCCGGCGGTTTGGTAACATAAAAAAGAAGCAGTTCTGCATCCCCGGGAGCGAAGAGATTTTCCACGCAGGGTACAATTTTGAGGCTTAACTCGGACTGGTTAAGTGGTATCAGTATTTTGTTGATGGTCATGCAATTACCCCCTGGTAGTCGATTAGTATAAGTGTTCCGGGCATTGCAGGCGAGTATCCCGCCATTAATGGGTTTCTGCCCACAAAACCTGACCCCGGCATTTAGCTGTCGAGCACTTGATCGATAATCCAGTTATCAAAGGCGTGCACCGCAAATTCGCTAGCCGCATAACGCCCGGGTGGTCGCTCCGAAGCTTGCCCCAGCTGTTGCTGCTCACAGATTGCGTTATCTTCAGCAGTAGCTCGCTGCCAACGGTCAAAATAAGGTTTAAGCTTTTCGTCGAATCCCTCGAGGTCACAGGTCGATTTTGGAAAACAGGCACCGATCGACAACTTTGTGCGATCTACCGCAAGCGGCGTGAATGCCAGCCACCAGATGCAATCCTGCGCAAAAACAAATTGAGTCGAGGGATACACCAGGGTGAAAAAGGCACCTGCCATGGCCTCTTCCCCGAGTCCATCGATCCAGGGTAGCGGGTTTTCTTCACCCGGCAGCGTGGCGATGCTGTGTTCGTCTTCTACCCGCAACGCGGTCCAGTTGCCACGGGTGTCGATTGGGCTCGACTTCTGTGCGCCAAGCGTCTCGCGGTGCACACTACCGGTGTGATAGGCTTCGAGCGCATTTTCCGCCAGCAGTTTCCAGTTGCTGTTAATGTCAAAATCAAGCTTACCGACCAGGCGCATTCGCGATGCGCCATGATCATCGAACCTGTCGGGCATATTACCCAGGTGATCCGTGAGTGCCGGTGGTGATGCCTGGTAATGAATGAAAATAAATCCACTCCAGCTTGAAACCGACAATTCAAGCAATGGGAAATCGGCCGACTCAAAGTCGAGTGTCTGCTGCATGCCCGGCGTGCCGGTCAGTTGGCCATCAAGCTGATAAGTCCAGGCGTGATAAGGGCAGACGATACGTGTGCAATCGCCACTACCGTTCAGCAGGCGCGCACCACGATGTCGACAACTGTTGGCAAAGGCCACGATTTTATCGCGACTGCTGCGCAGGATAACGACCGGGCCAGCTGGACCGTCATAGCAAAAATAACTGCCGATTTCAGGAAGTTGTTCTTCACGTCCGACAAATTGCCAATGCGGTCGAAAAATGCGCTCGACCTCGCGCTGGTAAAATTCAGCCGAGGTATAGCAAACCGGTGGCAGCCCACTGGCTTCAAGCAGAGGCTTGCGCAGTTCCCGGTAAGATTCGACGGCGAACATTGAATTTGGCATTCTTTCGGTTTCTGCGCGCAACTGGCCCGAGTTACCTGAGAGATTCAGCTATCGACGGTGCCCGGCCGCGCACCCGTGTCTGGTGCATGCGTCGGCGGTACTTTTCCGCATCATAGCCGCATCCGCAGTGCAACAGGCAACGATTATCCCAGATCACAAAATCACCGACCTGCCAGCGATGCCGATAGACCGATTCAGGGCGCGTCACTTCGCCAATCAGGCGTTTGATCAGCGGTTTGGCCTCGGCATCGGGCATGCCTTCGATTTCCTTGACGTGCGAACCTACATACACATTGCGCTCACCGGTGACCGGATTCTGCCGTACCAGGCGCTGCCGCACGGGATGCATATAGATCCGCTGTCCCTGATTGACGGCATCCTCGCTAATCTGGGTACGCGAATATATATAGTCATGTATGCCAACGCGGTCGTCGATGAGTTCACGCGTTGCAGCATCGAGCCGCTGGTAGGCGGAACGAGCACTGGCGAAAGCCGTTTCGCCCGCTTCATCGGGTACCTCGTAGGCGGTCAATAGCGAATACATGGCGGGAATTTCGCGAAACGAGCTATCCGAGTGCCACATTTCATTACCGGTCGAGGATTTGATCTGGCGCGCCGATACTTTATTACCATGCTCGTCGATATTGCCGACCGTTCCGATATAGGTGATTTCACCACGACTGTAATAACTCACATGTTCTTCTTCGAGTTCGCCGAAACGGTGCGTGAAATCGAGGTGAACCCGATCATTCATCTGCTGATTTTTAAACAGCAGGAAGGAATAGCGATTGATCGCCAGCTCAATCTGTTCGAAGCTTGCCTGATCTAGTTCTCGCGATAGATCGACACCGCTGATACGGGCACCGAATTCAGTATGGAGGGGTTCAATGTTCATGCAACTGACCAGGTTACAACACTGCAGCGGTCAGGAGAGTTCTTCCGCAAAGTGGCAGGCAACATGGTGACCGGTGCTATATTCACGCCACTCGGGCACTTCACTGCGGCAACGTTCCTGCGCATGCGGGCATCGGGTGTTAAAACGACAGCCAGGTGGCGGATTGATCGGGCTTGGAATCTCGCCTTCAAGTTTTTGTGCATTACCGCTCACGTCCGGATCCAGCGATGGAATGGCCGATAGTAACGCTCGCGTGTAAGGGTGCGCGGTTTCCGAGAACAGCTTGCGTGTCGGTGCCGATTCGACAATCTGGCCGAGGTACATGACGGCGACAAAATCGCAGGTGTGCGCAATGACACTCAAATCATGACTGATGAACAGGAAGGTAATCCCGCGCTCGCGTTGAATCGAATTCAGCAGGTTCAGCACATCCGCCTGGATGGATACATCCAGCGCCGCAACACTTTCATCGGCGACGATAAATTTCGGGTCGGAAACCAACGCGCGTGCGATCGATATACGCTGGCGCTGACCGCCTGAAAATGCGTGTGGGAAACGCCTCAAATGCTCGAGATTAAGGCGACATTTTTCGGCAATTTCACGCACTTTAGTGTCGGTTTCTTCACGACTCGAGGTCAAACCCATGACTTCCAGCGGTTCGGCGATGATATCGCGCACCGTCATGCGCGGGCTGAGTGCAGCATAGGGATCCTGGAAAATCAGTTGTGAACGCTTGCGATACTCCTTGAGCTCCGCTCCCTGCAGACTGCCGAGATCGTAGGTTACATCGTCATCGGTATAGATGACTTCGCCATGACTGATCGGCGCCGCCTTCAACATCGCGCGACCGAGCGTGGTTTTACCCGACCCGGATTCGCCTACCAGGCCGAAGAAACTGCCTTTTTCAATTTCAATATTAATGCCTTCACAGGCACGCACCACTGGACGCTCACCAAAGCCAACCCGGTTCAACGGAAAATGCACCGAGAGATTATTCGCACGAATCAAGATATCGCTCATGCCTGACCCCTCGGGTTCGCCAGGTGGCAGTCCACCCGATGATCATCGGTACCGATGCTGGTGACTGGAATCTCGCTACGACATCTTTCGGCGATATCATCTGACTCGACGCAGCGCGTGTGGAACACGCAGCCGCTGGGCCGATCCAGCGGCGACGGAATATCGCCCGGTACCGGTGTGAGCGGGGCCTCAAGATCGTCGAGTTTGGGCAACGAGTTCAACAAGCCTCGCGTGTAGGGATGCGATGGCGTATTGATGACCTGGCGCACCGTTCCAGTCTCTACCAGGTTACCCAGATACATGACGGCGACCCGGTCAGCGGTTTGCGCGATGACGCCCAGATCGTGGGTAATGAACAAGATCGACATGTGGAATTCGGCGACCAGGTCTTTCATCAGGTCGATCACCTGGGCCTGGATAGTCACATCGAGTGCGGTAGTGGGTTCATCCGCGATCAACAAGCGTGGTTTGGTTGACAATGCCATCGCGATCATCGCGCGTTGGCGCATGCCACCGGAAAACTCGAAGGCGTACTGTCCGAAGCGCTCCGCCGGTTCCGGAATACCGACCCGGGTCAGCATTTCAACGGATATCTCCTTCGCTTTCGCTCTAGTCATGTCAGAGTGGATCATCAATTGTTCCACCATTTGCTCGCCAATGGTGATCGCAGGAGCGAAACTCGCCATGGGTTCCTGAAAAATCATTGAAATCGCACCGCCACGAATGACCATTTGCTCAGCAGGACGTTTCAGTGACAGAACATCGTGTTCCTCACCATCGATATTCAGGGTGATTTTACTACCTTCGTCGTATACCGCGTTATCGGCGTTCAGCATCATCAACGACTTGGCGGTAACCGACTTGCCGGAACCACTTTCACCGACCAACCCAAGTACTTCACCAGGCGCAATTTCAAAAGACACGTTATTGACGGCCGTTACCAGGCCTTCGTCGGTCTTGAAACGCAGTGTTAAATCTTTTACTGAAATCAGCGGCTTGGTCATTTCTTGGTATCCGCATAAGGATCGGCCGCGTCACGCAGTCCGTCACCGACAAACACGAAGGCCAGCACCAGCGTGATAAAGAAGAAAACCGGAATGAAATACCACTGGTAATTCAACAGCACATCCGCGCTGGTCACGTTTTGCAGCATTACACCTAGTGAGTTAACCGGATCTTTCAAGCCAAGACCAATAAAGCTGAGCGCGGTTTCGGACAGCACCATGTACGGAAATGAAATGATCAGGTCGACGATGATGTAACTGGTAAAACTTGGCAATAAGTGACGACGAATAACATGACCTGCGCTTGCGCCGCACAACTGTGCCGCAAGCACATATTCCTGGTTGCGCTCGGTCAGCAAATGGGTTCGAACCCGTCTTGCCAGTGTTGGCCAACCCACAAATCCAAGGATAATCGAGATGAAAAAGAACCGGGTCTCCGAACTCCAGGTAGCGGGAATAAATGCTGCTAGCGCCATAAATAATGGAATGGTTGGAATGGTTCGGACTGCATCCGTCATCATCTGCAACATGGAGTCGATCCAGCCACCGTAGTAACCCGAAATGCCACCTATTATCAATGCCAGAACAAAGGCAATAAATACTCCGATCGTTCCTACCGCAAGCGAGGTGTTGATGGCCTGGAGGGTTCGGGAATAAATGTCTTTACCCGTCGCATCCGTGCCGAAGATATGTATCTTGCCCGAATCGACGCCGAACAAATGAGTGCTGAGGTCCATACCCAGGAGTGTATATTCGTCACCCTGCGGGAAGAAAACAACATATCGGCGGGCTTCAAGACTGGTGTCGATCTTGGTAACCCAGCGAAAGTTTGTCTCAATCGAGCGCGATCGCTTGAATGAGTAGATAAAGGGTCGCAGGGAACAGCCATGGTCATCACAGAAACTGGGGACATTCGGCGCACCGTTTAGATAGTCTTTATTCCGTCCGGCAATCGTCGGGTCATAGGGCGTCAGGAACGGCGCAAAAAACCCTGACAGGATTAATACAATGAGTAAGCCAGCACCGACCATAGCGGCTTTTTGTTTCTTGAACCGGGCCCAGATCAGCTGGCCCTGTCCGGCAGTGAAGTACGCCTCTTTGCGTTTCTGGTCTACATTTGCATCGGTTTCTTCGATGATTGCTGTTTCTGTCATGTCGCTTACCCCAGGATGCTGCGACGAACGCGCGGGTCGGTTATGGCAAGGGCAATATCGGTAATAAAATTAATAGTCACAATACTGGCGGTCAGCATAAAAATTATCGCACCCGCTAATTGCTGGTCGTTGGAGGCCGCCAGCGCATCGTACAACAGGGACCCGGCCTCGGTGAGAACCAAAATCAACGCGACGATCGGTAGCTCGTTAAAGATTCGGTTTAAATCAAACCCGAGCGAGTTGATGATGGGGCCGAGGGAATGCCGAGCGGGATAGCGCCACAGCAGTCGACGTCCACTAACACCGCGGGCGGAGGCGGCCAACACGTACAATTTTCCAACCTCATCAGACATCAGCGCACGCACGGTTTGAATCGCAAATGCAGTCGCCGACCAGGCTAGAATAAATACCGGCAACCAGGCTCGTGAGAGGAAGTCTTTGACCCGATCATAGGACCAGGCCGCATCGCGAAACTCCTTGGAAAACAATCCGGTCAGAGTGTCGCCGAAATATATCGTCGAAAATAGCATAATCATAAGTGCTAGCAGGAAGTTCGGCATAGCCAGACCGAGATAACTGACAAGTCGGAGGCTATTGTTTAATGTTGCACTTTTTGACGTAGCCGAAATGATTCCGACCGGGATAGCAATCAGGTAAGCGACCAGTAACGAGGTAAGGCAAATAGCAAGACTCAACCAGAATTTCTGGCCCAGTAGCTCGCTGATGTTAAGACGCAAGATGCAACTATCGCCAAACTCGCCCTGAAAAGCATTGAAAATCCAGCTTCCCCAGCGCACCAGATAAGGCCGATCCAGGCCCAGGCGAACCCGTTCTGCATCGATGTCGGCAATGGTTATTGCCGAGCCCTGGGAACTTTTGAAAGCGAGGTAGCGCTCTGCACAGTCGCCCGGCACCAGTTCCATCAAACTGAAAACAATCAGCGAAACCAGAATCAGCGTAAACATCGCTAAAAAGGCACGCGTGATTGCGAAACGGGCGAATTGCATTGTCTTCTGCGCTCCTACCTATTTTGTTGCTGAATAGGGCCTGGTCAACCCGCCCGAGTAGAAAGAAAAATCTTCGGTTTCAGTTGTCCGCGGGCATTCAACAATGCCCGCGGACTACCTGTTTCTGAAAACTTACTTGGCAATATACCACTGAGGACCGCGGTACGGATAAGAGCGGTAGTAAGCATAAGATGCCGTCTTATATTCAGGAAAGTTTTTCAAGGTGTTGTGGTGATAAACCGGTGACGCCGACTTCACAGTGCCGATGAAGAGCAGGTGCTCAGTCAGATTTTTTACCAGTTTTTGACCCACTCGATTGGATTCAGCAGTGCCCGCTGTCGCCGCTTGAAAGGCACTGATGTCTTCGATCATCTCATATGCCCAGGCTGGTGGTTTCACGCCTGAAGCACCATCCGAGTCGAGATACTCACCCCACAGCATGGCTGTTCTCTGGTTGAAATAGTTGTCGTAAGGCGGAATGAACAACTCGGATATACCCAGGATGACAGCCAATGGTTGACCTTTCAAGTACATGGTGACATCGAGCTGGTTGGATGACATGGCCGAACGGAATTCATCCGTGGTGACTTCCTTGACCGTATTATTGATACCTACGGCAGCCCAGTGCTGACCGATCAATTCGACCTGCTTGATCGACATGGACTGCGTGGCGACCTGAAGATTCAGTACCAGCGGACTTCCATCGAGCAAATCGCGCCAGCCGTCCCCATCAACGTCTTTAACACCGATTTCATCCAGCAGGCTGTTGGCTAACTTCGGATCAAACTGAGCGTAATGCTGGGTCCACTTTTTATCAACAAACGACGGGGTCGGAGAGAAGCCGATATATTGCTGGACAGTACCCGTACCGAAGAACACAACTTCGTTGATTTCATCACGGTTGATGGCCACAGACATGGCCTGGCGAAACTTCAGGTTACCGAAAACCTTACGCTTCTCCAGATCCTCGGAGGTCACGTTGAAGGCAAAAGTCGACATTGCGACTTCGGGTTTCAGTACCATCGTGAAGTTGCTTTTTTCCTGATTTTCCAGCAGCACTGGTGCATGATCGAGATTCAATGCCTGTTGCTTGAAAGAGACTTCGCCATTCATCAGCTTCAGCAAACGTACTTCGGCGTTGCCAACAAATACTTCGTCCTGCTCGTTGATGTAGGGCAGCTGGTTACCGGCAGTATCGACCATATAGAAATAAGGGTTAGCAACAAAGTGACGGCCTTCGGTGCTTTCCGCGATGACAATATGGCTTTCCAGTGTCGGGTGCGCGTGTGCTGGCAAATTCGCGAGTTTGTCAGAGTTTGTCAGCATCGGGGTCGGCGTATCCATCCAGTCAGAGCTGCCGTAGTAGGCGGCAATCGCTGCATAGCCATTTTCAAATCCCAATTTTTGCGCATTGGCATCGGCATCCGGATTAACTGCTGGATGCCACTGACCAAGAAAATGCTTGGGCTGGAAGCCCTGTGCATAGTGATTAGCGAAATGTGACAGCAGACCTGGCTTTGGAGAAGGCAGGTTGAAACGTACCGTTTGCGCGTCGATGACATCAACCGTCATCGGCTTGCCGCCGACCAGGACATAATCTTTAGTCTTTTCTCGCACATTCGTGTCGATCGCCAGATTTTCATACCAGAACTCGACATCTTCTGCACCGAAGGGTGCTCCGTCCGACCATTTTTGGCCTTTGCGCAGGAAAAACGTCAGTTGAGTAAAGTCATCGTTCCACTCCCAGCCTTTGGCAACGTTTGGCACGATGGTTTCAAGATCGTCCGAATAACGCACCAGGTTTACGTGGCGCACGGCCATGAAGTCTGAGGTGCCTGATTCGGTCGCATTTGACAGCGCATCGAAGGTACCACCGTACTTACCGATCGAATCGTAAGGCGCGACTACCAGAGGCTCTTCCGGCATGCGATCGGCCAGTGGTGGTAATTTAGGGTTGCCAAAAATCTGCTTGTTCAATTTTGCGATTGCAGGATTTGCGTTGAAACGAAGTGTACAGTTGGCCAGTCTATTGAACTCTTCAAGTTCGTACTGCTGCGGATACATTCCGGCGGGAACGCCTTTCATGTCCGCTACGGTAACTGTCGGACATTTGGCGGCCGCATAGGCGACGCTGGAAATGCCGAACTGTGCTGTCATCAGCACGATTCCGGCGCAAACCGGTAGCGCCAGTTTCACAGGTTTAAGAGATTTCATTTATTTTTTCCTCAGATTCACTTTCGGTTGTTTACTGCGTGTGTTGCCTTTATTTTTTTACTGCCGCATGTCTTTAGGCAGCGTACAGGGGCATAAAGGTATACCTAGTAAGCATAAGTTGCAAGTAACGGCAATCACCTCGCCAGTCGACAGGCAGCACTGCACGGTGGCAGCTTCAAAACGGACCTGTGTAAACCGACCCACAAACATCCGCGACACCATGATTTTCGTGCGTTACAGCTGTGTGGCAGACATCTATCTGAAATTTCCGAAGGGGCGCGGCACCCACTTCAGATCAGCTCGATCCAGTGCACTACCGGCGTGCGATTTCCCTGTGCCAGCTGCAGCTGACAGCCTATATTGGCGGTGGCAATGACATCCGGCTGGTCAACCGTCAGCGCGTCCAGCTTGTTCTGCTTAAGCTGGCCTGAGATGGCCGGTTGCAGCATCGAATAAGTCCCTGCCGAGCCACAGCACAAATGCGCGTCTTCAATTCGGCAAATCTGGTAACCGACGTCGGCCAGCAGCCGCTCAACCCGATAATTGAGACCGAGACCGTGCTGCATGGTACAGGGCGTATGCACCGCAACGCGCCTTGCGGCTGCCTCAGGCACTTCGATCGCATCACTGTGCTCCTCGACGACTTCAATCAGATCGCGATAAAGCGACGTCACCATCTTACCTTTTTCGGCATAGTCGGGGTCATCCGCCAACAACCGCGCATAGTCCCTGACGCTAACCCCGCATCCCGTCGCAGTCACCACGATTGCCTCGACCCCGGCTTCGATATGCGGCCACCACTGATCGATCAGCTGTTTAACCTGGCGCAGCGCATACTCGGGCTCGGAAGTGTGCATGGCTGCCGCCCCACAGCACAGGTTCTGCTCCAGTTCGATGACTTCGAGCCCAGGCTTACCCAGCAGATTACTGGCACTGATATTGGTATTGGGTGCCAGCGTCGGCTGCACGCAGCCTGCCAGCATTAACACCTTGCGCGAATGCCGGGCCTGGTGGCGCGTCAACGCGACCTGACGGGCCGGTATTGAGCTGCGCAGGCCGGCCGGCATCATCCACGCCAGCGCCTGCCCAATGCGAATCGCAGCACTAAACATCCAGCCTGAATTGATAAAGCGCACGATTGCCGCACGACGCATGCGATCGAAACGCGAACGCGGCAAATCGAGCTCGATCATTTCCTTACCGATCTCGAGCAGATGACTGTATTGCACGCCCGAAGGGCAGGTCGTTTCACAGGAACGACAGGTCAGGCAGCGGTCAAGATGCTTGAGCATTTCCGCATTCGCGGCTGCACCTTCAAAATACTGCTTCATCTGGTAGATGCGCCCGCGCGGCCCGTCGAGTTCATCGCCGCGCAACTGGTAGGTCGGACAGGTGGCATTACAAAAACCGCAATGCACACACTTGCGCAGGATCGACTCGATCGCTTGTGCGTGCCTGCTTTGCCTGATCTTCGGGGCGAGCGTGGTTTGCATACCTACAATCCCGGGTAGATGCGGCCGGAGTTGAAGATACCGGCAGGATCAAGGCTCGACTTGATGCTGCGCTGCAGCTTCAGCATCGTTGGAGCCAACGGATGGAACACAGCCACATCCGTGGCATGGCCACGAAAAGCGCAAACGCTCCCACCCAGAGTGACGGCTTTCTCTCGTAAGGCCGCAACGTCAACTTCGCCCGACAGCCAACGCTGCGCGCCACCCCATTCGATCCATTGTGGCCTGCCGGGCACCAGGTCGACGCTGGCCGGCGGCAACGACACCCGGGTAAGCGGCTGCTCAAGGACAAACAGATCATGTTTCTGCTCACGCAGTTCGGCCCAATCAAACTTGACCCGCTCGCCACCCAGCTCGGCAATGGCTTGATTAACGCCCTGCTCGCTACCGGACAGTCGCAGTCGACTGGTACCATCGTGCCACGCTGACGCCGATAGCGGAAAGGGCTGCGAGCCAAGTTCATTGACCCAGCGGATATGCGCATCTGCACTACTGTGTTCGAAAGCGAGCGTGGTCTCGATGGCATACATCGGTACCACACGAATCGACACTTCGAGAATCACCCCGAGCGTGCCCAGCGAACCGACCAGCACGCGTGACAGGTCAAAACCGGCCACGTTCTTGATCACGCGACCACCGAATTGCAGCACTTCACCGCGACCATCGAGCATTTTCACGCCCAGCACAAAATCACGGATGTTGCCCGCAAATCCACGGCGCGGCCCGGCCAGACCACTGGCAACCATGCCGCCGATCGTCGCCTCGGAACCAAAATGCGGCGCTTCGAATCCAAACATCTGTCGATGCTCGGCCAACAAGGCTTCGACCTCGCGCAGACGACAGCCGGCACGCAGGGTAATTACCAACTCGGCAGGGTCGTAATCGATGATACCGCTGTGTGCCGACACTTCCATAGGCAGGGTATCCAGCGACTCACCGTAAAATCGCTTACTGCCACTGCCGACAACTTCCACCGAACCGCCGGCCGCGGCGAGCGCTGCAACCTGGGTCACCAGTTCGGCTTCGATATCAACGTCAACGATGTCGTTCATCAAAAACGCTCAATGTCGGGGTGCGGTACTTTGCCCTGGTGTACATGCATCGAATTGAATTCAGCACATCGGGCCAGCGTAGGGATCGCCTTGCCCGGATTCAACAGCCGGAGCGGATCGAAACATTCCCGGATCGCATGAAACTGATTACGCTCGGCTTCACCAAACTGAATACACATTTCACCGAGCTTCTCGACGCCGACACCATGCTCCCCGGTGATGGTGCCACCACACTGAATACAGAGCTGTAAAATCTTGCTGCCCAGCTCCTCGGTTCTTTCAAGCTCACCCTCGTTATTGGAATCGTACAGAATCAGCGGATGCAGATTACCGTCGCCGGCGTGAAACACATTGGCGACCGGCAGGCCATATTCAGCGGAAAGCTCACGGATACCGGTGAGAACTCTCGATAACGCTTTGCGCGGGATAGTGCCATCGATGCAGTAGTAGTCTGGTGAAATACGACCCACGGCTGGAAAGGCGGCCTTGCGCCCTGACCAGAACAACAGGCGCTCCGCCTCATCCCGAGCGAGACGCGTATCGACCGCTCCACCACGCTGCAATACGCCTTCGACCAGCTCAATTTGTGCGACAACCTCTTCTTCGGTGCCGTCGAGCTCGCAGATCAGAACCGCCTCGGCATCGATCGGGTAACCGGCATGCACAAAATCTTCGGCCGCACGTATCGCCGGGTTATCCATCATTTCAATACCGGCCGGGATAATGCCCTCGGCGATGATCGCGGCAACGCTGTCTCCGGCCATTTCTACCGAATCGAACACGCCCATGACCACGCGCGCGCAGCGCGGAATGGGTAACAGTTTGACGGTGACTTCAACAACGATGGCAAGCATACCTTCCGACCCCACCAGCAACGGCATTAAATCATAACCATCGTTGTGCAATGAGCGCTGATCGACTTCAAAGATCTCGCCGTCGACACCGACCAGCTTGAGCGCAAGGATATTGTGCAAGGTCAACCCATATTTCAGGCAGTGCACACCGCCCGCATTTTCCGCCACGTTACCGCCGATGGAACAGGCGATCTGTGAAGACGGATCCGGCGCATAATACAGACCCAGGGATTTGACTGCCTCCGAGATGGCCAGATTCCGCACCCCCGGCTCAACCACCGCGAGGCGCGACAGGGTATCGACCTTTAGTATGCGCTTCATTTTAGCCAGGCTCAGCACCACACCCTCGGGATGCGGCAAGGCTCCGCCTGACAGACTGGTACCCGCCCCGCGACTCACGACCGGTAGCCGCTGTTGATGACAGATCCGCATCACCTGCTGAACCTGCTCGATAGTTTCTGGCAACAGCACCAGCAGAGGCGTTTCACGATAGGCGCTCAGGCCATCGCATTCGTAAGCGGCGAGGGAGGTTGACTGATCAACCACATTCTCGGTGGGCAGAAATTTGCGGAATTCTGCGGCTAATTTTTCACGGAGAGATTGGGACATGCGATGTATGCTAGCATCTCGCGAAATTATTGAAAGGCGTAAACCGCAATGACTCGAATTGTCTATTTAAACGGCGACTACATGCCCGATCACGAAGCGAAAATCTCGATTTTTGATCGTGCCGTGAACTTCGGCGACGCCATCTATGACGTCGCCGGTGTGCTCGACGGAAAACTCATAGATTTCGAACACCACATGCAACGCTATTTCAGCTCTTTGCAGAAACTGTCGATAGAATCACCACTTACACAGGACCAAATACTGCAGGCATTTCGACGCCTGGTCGAGCTAAACCATGTCGATGAAGGCCTGGTCTACATGCAGGTCACCCGCGGCGTCGCCGAGCGCGACTTCGCCTGGCCGCAAGGCCTCAAACCCAACATTTTTATGTTTACCCAGGTGAAGCACGCAGAAGAAAATGATGCCGGGCGCGACGGTGTCAGGCTCGCCAGCGCGCCCGACATACGCTGGGCGCGGCGCGACATCAAGTCGGTTAACCTGCTGGGGCAGGTGCTGGCGAAGCAGGCTGCCCACGAGGCTGGCGCTTACGAAGCATTGCTGGTAGACAGCGATGGCTATGTCACTGAATGCGGCAGCACCAGTTTCTTTATGGTTCGCGGCGGCGAAATTCTTACCCGCCCACTCACTAACAACATTTTACCGGGCGTCACCCGACGCGCCATCATCGCGCTATGCACCACCAACGGCCTCAAACTGAACGAAACCCGTTTCACGCTGGAACAGGCGCTGGATGCAGACGAAGCATTTATCAGCGGCGCGTCGAGCTATGTCCTGCCGGTCATCAATATTGACGGCCACGAACTGAGCCGCGGAAAGCCGGGAGAACTGACTCGGCAGTTGCGCGAAATCTACCTTGAGCATGTGCGCGCCTCATTGATCTGAACTCATCCGCATTCCAATATACGAAGTCATTGGGTGCGCATCTACAGGGGCTTAACAGCCTGGTCAATTCCCCTCGTCAGTAAGGCTCGAATCGAATCCTGAGCCAGGATCAATAGCGCGACTGCGCGGACAACACACTCTTCTGAAGTCGCTGCATAAAAGGTGATTTTCACCGTGAAGTCTCGCCTACGGGTTGAGAATTTCCACCCAATAAATCACACTAAAAAATGCTCCTTGTCGGCATCGGAGTTACTACCTGGGAGCTGCCGGCTCATCACTAACCGCTGCGGCAATGGCATCTTTCTGATTTGCAGTCAAATCATCCGGGTTCATATGTTCAGGTAGATGCACCCGGACTTCTTTGCGCGCAAACTCGATCCCATTGACTTCAAATGCTTTCTGCACGCGGTTATAAACTTCTTTGCGAATAACAAACTGTCCACCTGGTACAGTCGTGAACTTGCCACGAATGACAATACCGACATCGGTGACGTCCGCCGCGCCCTGCGACTTGAAAGGGTTGATCAAAACCTCCGCAAGTTCCGGCACTTCCATCATTTCCTGGCCTACCTTCTTGAAGAGTTTACGCACCTTATCCTGATCGGTATCAAACGGAACGGTAAACCTTAATTTCATCGTTACCCAATCACGGCTGTTATTGGTGAGCTGCGACATGGAACCATAAGGCACTATGTGCAGCTGCCCTGTATCCTGGCGCAATTGCAGTGAACGAATCGATATCTTCGAAACAACACCACCGGTAGTGCCAACCGTAATAAACTCTCCGAGCCGAAATGCGTCATCCAGTAAAAAGAAAACCCCGGATACGATATCCTTGACCAGAGTCTGTGCGCCGAAACCGATAGCAAGTCCCAGAACACCCGCACCGGCAAGCAGCGGCGTGATATTGACGCCTAACTGGCTTAGCGCCAGTAACACCGTGATGACAATGATGGTTGCCTGCATGGTCATTTGAAAAATGGGCAGGATAGTCGCCATTCTGGTTTGGCCGGTACCACCTTCGGCGCCACTTTCGCCCTCCGGCACCTCGGTTGCCAGGCGCTTGTTTATCATCAGGTTGGTAACTTCCCAGGCCAGGTAACCAAGCGCCAGAATCAGCAGAGAACCAACGACGTTGGCAGCTACCTGAGCGCCGAAACCAGCCTCGGTCAGATTACGCAGGCTCACACCCCATAGCTTGCCGACGACAATAATGAGAAAACCAATCAGGCCTATTCTGCCGATACGAATATAGCTGAGTCGTGTTTCATTATGCGCCCTGGCCACGACTGCAGTGTCGTCAACTCCGGAGGGAACCAGGTGGGCGGCAATACCGCGCACAATGGTATCCAGAAAAGGCGCCATAACTATAATCGCAATTGCGGTAACGCTGCGTTCCGGGCTCAGATCCTGGTGGCCCGCACTGAGCACAAATTGCAGAAACAACCAGTTAAATGCGACCAGCCCGGCGGATGCGGCAGGCCACCACGCCGCCATGCGCCGGAGGCCCGGGGTCAGGTTTTCATCATCTCCCGAAATGATCTGGGTTAATCCCTGTTGCGCCCTCATGATGATAACAATCAACCAGATATGAATGCTGAGCCCCAACCAGAAGCGAAAGGTATCGACGTAAGGCAGCATGTATTGATCTATGAGCGCCTTGGTGAAAAAACCCAGGCCAACAACTGTAGCGATCAGAATGAAATTGCGCTCAATGAACTGGGCAGTCCAGGTATCGGTATATACCAGTCGTAATTCGGGGCGTCTCGGTGCCAGTATGAAGTGCATCACCGCTCCGGTGAGCCGCACCGTTAGAATAAAGCTCAGTATAAAGGACGAAGCGATGAAAAAATCATTGTCAGCGGTGATCAAAACATTCACCGCAATCATCGCCGCGATGGTAAAGATCGCAACACCGCCGATCTCGATTCCCGCGCGTGCCGATAAAACTTTCAAGGTCTCGATTAGCGTTTCTGGCCGGGATTGTCGAATCTTCTCACGCCTGGTGCTGGTGCTGCGCTTGAACAACCATTCTGCGATCATCCCGATAGCGATGCTAGCCGCAAATAAAAGCAGAAATGTGAGATTGCCACCGGTCTCGCGTCCATCAAACATCAGCCTGATTGACTTCCCCACACTGGCAACCATCTGTGGAAACGACAGTAAATGAATTCTCAGGTTAGCGCCAAAGTCGGTAAACCACTGCTTAACAATCTCAGCTCCCCCCGGGCCCTGCGATTCAGCGGCAACTTCATCTTTAGCGGTCGGTGCGCTCAAAAGCTCCATCAACTCAACCAGCGCCGCGGTCTGATTTTCATTCAGCTTTGACACCAGCGATTTCATGGCATCGGGGCCAAGCGCCTGCGGCACTTCGACTTCCGCTGAAACAGTGTTTTCACTCTGCGCGTGAGCGGATCCGCCGATCGTCGCCAGCAACATGAACACAGACAAAAAAATAGTCGGCAGGTAGATTCTGATATTTCGCATCGTTATTCTCTCAAGTAAATCAGGTCGTCCAACAATGGCCGCTCAGGCAGGACGAGAGTTCAATAATGGCACGCCAGGTAAAAATTTGCTAACCGGGAAGTCCTTGACGGACCGCGAATCTTAAACTGATCGACGCCAATTGTTTTTAATATTTAGTCGGTATTTTCGTAATCCTGACGCGCCTGCTCGGCACTGATGTATTCGCGCGCCACGTCCTGTTCGACCAACGCCCTGTTGCGCGTAGACGGCTCACCGTAGCCGCCCCCGCCCGGCAACTCCAGCACCAGGTGCCTGCCGTCCGGAATCCACTGCTTGCCCTTGGATTGCATGACCCCGCCTTTGTCGAGACTAACCGCGCCGGCTGCGCCTGCCTGCCCGCCATCGCGGCCGCGCGCTGGATGATCACAGCGATCAAACATGGCATTGATATAAATTCGATGACCGGGATTAGCCGATATCTCGATGACCTGTCCCAGGCCTCCACGCTGCCTGCCGGCACCGCCCGAACCTTCGCGCAGCTCTTTACGCCAAATGGTAATCGGTCCGACATGCTCGGTGACTTCGGTCGACATGGTGTGCACGCCGGACGGAAATGCGGTTGCGCTCAGCCCATCGAGAGTTGGACGTGCACCGGTACCACCGGAGTTAAACATGAGGATTTGCGAACTGCGCAGCACTTCGCCCTCGGCCGGCTCTGCACC
>Ga0255039_10000170_pt1 | contig 22352 bp, 21 predicted proteins | sample BC1_12_1_MG_FD_181713 | JGI IMG/M metagenome (GOLD analysis project Ga0255039, IMG submission 181713) | Seawater microbial communities from Strait of Georgia, British Columbia, Canada - BC1_12_1 | ecosystem: Environmental > Aquatic > Marine > Strait | place: Canada: British Columbia | collected... | reverse complement strand
CGCGCCGTGGTCTCGCTGAGAACCGCATCTAGGGCTGGCCGGTTGCGGTCTACGTTGTCTATAAACTCCTGCTCCGCCGGTGTACGACGATCAGCCGGAATGTCGATAAAAGCGTTGTAGGCCGCCATTGCTCTTGACGCTTCTGCGGGTGTGAACTGCTTATCGGCCATCAGTCGTGTCTCCAAAAATTTCAGAGCTTAGTGTATCGGCGCGCTGGTCTCTGGCTTCAGTTGAGCCGAGATTACCCTCATTAGATGCAGGTACTATTAGGTTTCGGTTTATCACAGCCATAAGTTCTGGAGGCATAGTACCTAAATTATTCTCCAGTTGAGTGAGGCTGTCGAGATACTCTTTGGTTGTTATCTGACCTGCCATCGCTTGGCGAGCCAGAGCGCCGCGCTGCTGCATAAACTCACTGCGTCGAATGAAGATAGATATCAACGCGCGGTTGGCTTCTGGGGTGTATTTAAGGCTTCCCAAAGAGTCCAGCATACCTTGGTATTCGATGTCCGACGTAGAGCCGCTGCCTTCTGCGCGTAGAGATGGCCCAACGCGTTTTACAATAGCATTCCGAACTGCGTCCGCGTTGTTCAGATCAGGGAACATCTCAGCAAATCGCCCGGCTAAAGGGCCGGTAGACTGCACATCCGCAAGCGCTGAAAGCGCGTCCAAATCTTGCGCCAGTGTGGCAGCGGCCTGCCCCTGAGTGCTGTAATCTACGGCCTGCTGTGCGAGGTATTTGGCGCTTTCGCTCGCTACGTCTGTGCCTCCACCCATGTCAATATTTACGCCGCCTCCGAAGGCGCGTTCTCTGGCGGCTGCGGGGTCTTCGCCCTGCGCGAGCATGTATTCGTAGTTCTGTATGGCCGACGTCTGATCTGGCGAGGCTGCGGCTTTGGTTCGAGCGGCCTGATACTCCATCAGGACCGCGCCGGGATCTGCGCCGCCTCTAATGGCCTCCACGTACGCCTCCGATCCGGGCTGCTGAGACAGCCAGTCGGTTGTGCGGCTTGCTCTGGCCTCTTCCTGACGGCCTTCCCGCCGGTCCTTAATCACAGCGCCTAACTGATCGTCGGGGCGCAGGCGCAGCGTGTTGAACGCCTGCGCAGCTTTGCCAGCGAAGTCTTGGAAGGTGGGGCGCTGGTAAAACGGCATCGCCGTCTCGCCTCCCGCTGACTGGTCTTGTCGTTGCATTCCTAAAAAGCCAAGCAGCCCCTGCGGCTGGGCTGGCTGCGGCGGTCGGTTGGCGTTCATAGTGATCCCCAGTGCATCCATAGCGTCGCCCGCGATCCTACTCGGGCTGTCTTGTCCAGTCATTAGAGGGACGATAGAGGGCGCGTTTGCCCTCGCTACCGAACCCCATACGTGTCCTTCGCCGCGAGCGGGGTCCGGTGTAACTAAGTCCATATGGTAAGACGTCGGACCCATATACTCGGTCCCCGCGCCCATTCCCGTGATGCCCAGCTCCGATGCCCTGTGCATAAATCGAAGGCTCTCCGGGCTGTCTATGGGAACGATGCTGCCGTCGGGCCTCATGATTGAGAAATCGCCAGCCAGCCCAGTTCCGTGTCGCCGAGATCCGTGCTGTGGCAGGGCCTCTCCAGATCCGTTGTAATCGATATTCGAACCGGACTGCATCCGCACCGTGTGGTCCGCCCCAAAAGTGTCGTCCACAGCTTGGTTGATGACGGAAAACCATTCGTCCCTCGGGGCGTAGGGCCTCTTAGGCCCGTAGTGATCCTCGAAGTACGCAACCGGCGTAGCGTAAGAACTCGCCGGGAGAGGCGCGGGTGTTCTTATAAGGCCGGGAACTCTCATTTAGGAAAACATCCCAAATCCAGCGGTCAAGTAATCGAAGAGGCCCGGCTGCCGGGTCTCGGTCGTCGCTCCATATCCTCCGGGGATTGCCGTTGCCCCCCCAGTGAGCGCGCCCAATTGCTGGTAGGGGTTTTGCTGCTCACGCATGAACTCATTGAGCTGCCCCTGAAGGGCTTGCTGCGCGAGGGCTGTCTCCATGCTGCCCGCAGAAGATAGTCCTGCGGCACCAGCGCCTAGAGCCTGCTGCTGCATCCCAAGCTGCGCCATAGTCTGAGCGTTAGCTGCGTCGTAGCCCTGACGATTTAGGTTCGCTATCGTCTGGGCCATCCCAATGTCGCGAGCTGCCTCCCGCTCACCCTCGAACACGCTTCGTCGGCTACTGTCGAACGCGCCAGACCCAATCACGTTTGACTGGTCTCCTACGCGCTCCTGCGCGAAGCGCCTGTCCATTGCGGCCATTGTCGGGTCGATCACGTTGCCTTGGAAGCCCTGAAGGTTCTGGGCCGTCAGTGCCTGATACTCCGCCGGGGTCATGCTACCCGCCTGAGCCATCTGCCCGTACGTGTCCGCTGCGCGTGTGTTGTACGCGCTCATGCTAGGGGCGAAGTCGCCCGTGTAGGCGGTGAACGGCGTCTGCGAGACGTCGGTCGCAAATGGTATGACCGTGTTCTCAAGGTAGTCCTGCTGAAAGGCAGGCATCTCTTTCGTCGCAGTGCTTTTTCCTGAACCCATCAGTGTAGCTCCATCTCGTACGCCACGTGCTTTGGCGTGAAATTATACTGTTTTGCCATTTTTATCCAGCCAGATCGTGCATTGGTGCGGATGGCGTCGTAACCGGCGTCTTTTGCGACCCTCGAAAGCTCTACGACAGCGGCCTCCGCCCAGTCCGCGAGGCCCTCGCCCCCGAGCAGTTCAATCAAAAGGGATTTGCGCCTCGGGTGGACCTCGTCGTACGTCGTCATGGCTGCTCTCGGTTTACCTTCGACAAGGATTAGCCAGAGGCGGCACTTGCCCGTGTAGACCGCATCCTTCAGGTCGTCCATTCCGTACTCATGGTCGTAGCGGGCTTGGGCCAGCTTCAGCATAGGCTCCGCGACAGGCCAGTAACGGTCCATGACGTCAAGGGGTACATATGCGAGAGTTACGTCTGTCATCCGTGTAGCCTCGTAATTCCAATAGTGGCAGCGGGCGCTGCCGGGGCGTATGCCGTCGCCGCCACGGCATCCAAAAAGCCGCTGGTTCTATCGACGGCCCACGCCGCTTCAAGATAGTCTCCAGCCGACACTGTGAAAGTCGTGGCACGCGACACGACGGTCGTGGCGTTGTTTTGGTGCAAACTGGCGACGATGGTGCTGCCCGTCTGATCAACGCCGTTGATACGAGGCCAAAATCGGAACAGCACAGTTGACCCGGATGTAGAACTGATCTGCGCCGAAAACGACACCATGTAGTGACCGCCTTCTTCGAAGACGATGCGTGACGCCGGGGTGCCGTTCGTAATGCCGTCTGACAAAGAGGCTGTAAATGTCAGCGGGTACGCGGTATCGACCAGCGCGGCGGTGACATCGGACGTGATCGTACCAGCGTAATGCCCGCCTTCGAGAACCACTTGACGCCACTCGTTGTTCTTGGACACGACCGGGTAACCGTTGACGTCGTCCCAGAGAAGGATGCCGTTCTGGGACGGAGACGCGTCTGCGGTATACCCACGAAGCGTTGACGCCGTGCGCGCCAAGTACGCGGACAGTTGCCGCGCCCACACTTTCCAGTCCGGGCCAAATGGGGGCGGGAGACCTACGCTCATCGACGGCTACCGGGCTTGACTTCAAAGCGGTACTTACCCACCCGCCACGCCGCGTTTACAGCACCCGAGACGCGCATTCGTATCTGCCTGCCTTGAAAGCGTACACTGGTAGGCTCCGTGTGACTGTAGGGGCCGTGCGTCGTCTCCGTGGAGTTAGGGTACAGACGGGTCTTAAAAGACGTTGTCACGTCGCCGAGGTTCAGCTCGTCTGGAATTAGATCTGTGACGACAGCGAGCTTGTCACCGGCCCCTATCTTGAAGGGTCCACTCTCTGCAAACACTTCTTGAGACCCGTGGTTGTAGCCCGTCTCATGATCGTAGACCTCTCCGGCGGAAGACGCCCACAGGGGCTTGGAGAACACGCCCCGGTCTACGCCGGAAGTGCGGTCTAGTGAACCTATGGTCCAGTGGTTTTCCTTGTAGTCGTAGACGACGTACCGGTCGATCTCTGTGCTGGAGGAGCTTGGGTAGAAGAACCACACCTCCCCGAACTGGCCGTTTGACACGGCCCACGACTTACTGATCTGGGCCGTGTTTACGTCTTCAAAGACGCGGTCGCTGACTGCACACGGAACCTCTTGAACAGTCGCACCCGCGTAATTGAAGAACCCTCTCTGGCCCATCCAGAATACTCCGGCAGGGGTATCTGCTACGGCCTTTCTGGATACAGTCCCGCATGCGGAGCCGACGCGCTCGAACTGATGAATGAAGGGAGCGCCGATATACGTAGACCGGTGAGCGTCTTGGTCTGTCAAGATAAGCGTCTGGCCCTGCGTGCGGATGCCCGTCATGATCTGGCCGCTGGTCTGGAGCGTAGTGTCTCCCGCCTGATTAGTGGAAGCGGCAGCCCACAGGGTGTTGTCCTCAAAGTCGCACCACGCGATCTTTCGAGGGTCTCCGTTCGCGCCTAGCGCAAAGATGAACCGGTCTTCTGTAACGACGAGGCCGAGGCAGTTAGAGGGGGAGTTTGCGATCTGCTGCGCGGCAGTAGACGCATTCAGTTGCCACTCGTAGATCTTCCCGTCCGACTGCGAGCAGGCGACAAGATACTGGCCCCACGTGTCGAGCGACCACGTAGCGGCCTCTCCGTAGTTCCCGACGTCTTGCCGGGCCTGTCCGTAGAAGCCAGTTCCGTAAAGGCCGCCGCCGTAGCCGGTGTTGACAGTCGCGTCTTCCGTTCCAGAAGAAAAGCCGGAGGGCGTTATATCAGACGTCGTCCCAGAGGCTGTCGTGGCGTACAGCTTGTTGTACGTACCTGCCACCAGCCACCGGGTTCCGTCCAGAGCCTCCCACGCAAGCATGCCTCTGGGGGGCGCGGCGTAAGACGCAGACCCAAACCGGCTGACCCACCCGCCGACCGGGCGCAGGCTGCCGTCTCTCCAGCGCACGAGGCTCGCGTCGTGCCACCGTCCCTCGCTCTCTAGGTCTGTGCCGGTAGAGAACACTCCGGGGGGCGGTTTTAGTTCGACAAGCATGTCAGTCTCCCGCGAGCTTAAAGAATGCTGCTTTTGGTAGGATAATCCTGTCCGCGCCCAGAGAGTACGTTATGTCTTGGTCGGTCCCCGTTAGGTTCCCAATGACCGCTACTTGGACATTATCATACCACCAAGTGTTGTAGTGCAGAAGAAAGGTAAGGCTGGCGTTCGTTCCAAAATTGAGCAGGTCTGCGTAGGTGTTTGGGTTGCCTTGTATAAGGACCAACGCCAACATTCCTCCGGGGATAGTTAGGGTTCCCGTCGCGCCGAACACGGAGCTTCTCGAGTCGGCCTCCCAACTCCCCGGCAAGAGAATTATTCCGCCTTTGTTGTTGAGTTGTGTGGCGGAGCTTCCGCCCTGAAAGTCCACGCTCGCAGTCGTCGTGCTTGCCGTCAGTGGTGTCGTAGCCTTAAACACCCGGTATGAGGATCGGTAGGTCTTTCCGTTATCCGACGTGGACGACGTTTGATACATGAAGGCGTTGACCGCTGTGGCGGCGGCACCGTTGATCTTAGGGTCTTGCGCAGCATCGTCGGTGTTTGATGACTGCCACGCGAGAGCCGAGGTGACGGGCAGGCCAAGGCTCTCCGCTTGCGCGCCCGCAGTGAATGTACTGTCGCTCGTATCCCCGTTTCGGAACACGTCGGTGCCGGTGGGTTGTTCCGGCGAATTATCAAAGGTCTGCGTGTCACTAAAGGTGTACATGCCGCCGGAATAGTTGCTGGGGTGCGACGACGCATACGACCCCGCATTCGCCGCCATCGCGGTGAAGATGTCGGCGGCAGATACGCGTGACGCCGCCGAGAAGATCGGAAAGGGAAAGGTCACTGAAGCGCCTCAATCAGCAGAGACGTGAAGCCGTTGATCTTGGTGATGTAGGCGAAGAAATCGTCGCCGTCTGTAGTGGTCAGGTTCCCTGTCCCCGTCGTCTTGGAGAAGCCAGAGGTAGAGATCGCCCCCGCAGAGGCATTGTTGGTCACTTGGACGATGATGGTGTAGTCGCCTGACGCGGTCGGCGCGGCGAGCGTAAACGCCCCGCCGTTCACGATCCGCTTCAGGTTCCCGGCCGCAGGGGCCGGGGTGTATGTGCCGCTGGACTTCGTGCCGTCGTCGGCTGCGGTCGCGGTGTATCCGGCAGTCAGGTTGTCGTCGGTGTCCGCCTTGAGGATCTCAGCGTCTGCAGCCTCTTTCGCGTCGAGCTGTGTCTGGATCGCACTGGTGACACCGGCTGTGTAATTCAACTCCGTCACGGTGGCGGTGATGCCCGTCAGTGTGTTGAGTTCTGCCGTGGACGCCGTAATGCCGTCCAGAACGGCCAGTTCGGTGCTGTCCAGACTGCCAAGGAATGTCCCTAGAGCAGTCCAGTTCCCGTTCAGGGCCGTTCCCCACGTGTCCTCAGATCCACCGATTGTGGGCAGAGAATAAGAAAATACAGCCATCAGTAGCTCCTAATTTTTACGCGCGGGTTAGTCCCGGCAAAACGCGCCTGCTGGCTCGCTGTGTTCGCTTCCTGCAGGGCCTTCTGGTACATTCCGCCCCAGATCGATACGCGCTCGTCGTCCTTCAGGTATGGAGCGGACTGCATCAGGGTGCCGTAAAGGTAGATGTCTGGGTGGTAGGTCATCACCCAGTTCGTGGCGTTGCTGTCCGACAGTGCCGGGGGCCGGGCTACATACTCCAACGTGATCTGCATACTGGCAGACGGCGTGGGGTAAAGCTCCAGCTTTCCGCTGGTCAGGGCGTAGCTGGTCGGAGTTCCAGAAGTGTCACTGGAACGGCTCCGCATGTCCTGCATGTCTCCCCGGCTAGCTAATTCGATGCGCTCTGAGTTCGGCCCCGTGACCCGCGCCACTTCAATGAAGTCAGCCGGAAGGGGTGAGAACTGGTCGGACAGGGAGGCAAACACAGAAGCCTCCATGCGCCAGTGACGCAAGGTCCGGTTCATGTCCGCCTCCGCGAGCGATATGAAGCTCGGGATTACCGACGTCAGATCGTCCCGCAGGAGCCAGTCGGCAACGGCGGCTTTCAGTTCAGTGTACGTCGTCAGGCTCATTGTAGCAGGCCCCTTTCGGCCAGATATTGCTCAACTTCTGATTGGCTTGGTTGTTGGGATAGAAGACCAAGGCCCACCGCGCCAGCGCCCGCCACGCCTGAGGACAGGTTGCGAAGGTGGGACAGGCGGGGGTCAAAGCGGGCGAAGCGACTGCGGATGTTGGATACTGGGTTTAACAGCGCGTAACTTTCAATAACCTCGCCGTCTGGCGTAAAATCGTCATCGAAGTAAGCGGTGTCATAACCCCGATCTAATAAACCTTGGTGAACTTGCGAAGTGTGGTCCGAATAAGTGTCATTTAACGGCACCCAGCCAAACTGATAATCCAGCCCATCGCGCGACCTTCCTGATACGTCTTCCCACACGCGCAGAACTTCGTCGCCGTCTGCGATTTTACCCATACGCGCGACCAAGGGGGCAACTTGTGCGTCATCGCCGCCCCGGTCTAACGCATATTCGCTCGCTCCAAAAGTCTCATCCGCTACGTAGACGGGTGCAGGATACTTAAAATTCACATCAAGCCCGAACCCGTCGCCCCCGTGATAAAGCGGCGTATCCGCATCAAAACCCGCTTCTTCCGCCCTTGCCATCCGGCTCGTCGTATCCATAGGCATATCTGCGCCCGTGGCTCCGGTCTCATAGAGCCTGTGCAGTTCCTGCGGGTCTGCGGCTGCGTACAGGTCATCCGACACCTCTGACGCGCGGCCCTCACGCAGAAGACGCGCAATCTCTTGGGCTGGGGTTTTACCCTCAAGCCGCCGACCGCCGGGGTTATCTGCCCTCATGGCGCTTAGGCTCTGACGAGGACGGGTGGGCGAAACTGCCTCAAGCAGCCCTCTAGGGTCTCCCTCTAACAGTGATCGTCCTGCATATATCGCATCAGACGGTATGGCTCTGGCAGCAGCCCCGACAAAGGGCAGAGCGTCTAGCGCCGCGAAACCCGCGTTCAGGGCGGCAGATCCGTAGCTGCCTTCGTTGTAGTCCCTCCGTGCCTGATCTCCAGCCATGAGCGTACCCGTGCCGGGGAGGAGATCCAGTAAGTTAGAGACGCGGTGACCTACGCGGTAAGACGAGTTCGGCAGGACGCCAGACAGACGGTCCCCGATATAGCCCGCCACCGCCTCCTGAGTGGTCGGAGTGTACGCACGTATGGCAGGCTGGGTCTCAGCCTCATACTGCGCCGCCTCCGCCTCCATAGTAGGCAAAAGCCGCTCGTAGATAGACGACATCTCCGACCACGCTTCTGGAGACAGAGTGCCGGTATCTGTGTACGCGCGGTGCAGGGCGTTGTACCTGCCCTCCATCCTAGCTCGGATGCGAGGGTGCAAGTCAGAAGCCATCTAACAGACCTCTTCTGGGGGATCTTTCTTGCTCTTGGGGTGCCAACAAACCGCCGCCTACGCCGAGGCCAAACATCGTTCGACCTCCTGTGGCGATGCTCCGTCTGGGGTCAGGCTCTGAAAGCCAGTTTGGCATACTGAAACCGCCTGCCTGCTCTTCGATCATATCCAGAGCCTGCTGCTGTGTCAGTTCACCCCTAGAGTGCGCCTGCCAGATACCTTCAACATTGCGCTTTGTCTGCGCGGATTTGTTGGTAAACAGGCCGCGTATGCCCTCCCACGTAATCGATTGCGTCTCCCTCGGAAGAAGCCCTCGGTCAGCAGCCACAGCACGATAATTATCCGCCTGCTGGCCGTAATTACCCATCGAACCCGTAGGTGTGCTTTTAAACATACCCCCCAGACCTTGTATGGTCAGGGGATCGCTCCCCGCGAGAGGGCGCATGTTTCCTACCGCGATGGCGTGCGTATCTACTGTGATGTCGCCCATGTCACTGAAGGGGACTTCAATATTGTTAAAGAAGTTACGGACTTTATGCTGCCCACCCATCGCGTTAGATATAACACCGAAGTCGCCTCCGCTTTCCAAAGACGTAATCGCTTTTTCAATATCCCCGAAACCGCCCCACGAAATGGCTGCTGGTTGACCGTCTTGCTTTAAGACAAAATTACCGAGGTCGCCTTCAGGCGTCAGGGACCGGTACGTCTTAGGGTTCATAGCCTCATCAAACGCTCGGACCCACATGGCCTTCTGCTCAATCGTCTCAAGATCGGCGTATGACTTTCCTTGGATCTGAGACCATATCTCTGCGTTACGACCCCTGCGGCCATTTACGAAAGACGGATACCGCTCCGCCACAGCCGTCATCTCAGCAGTCCAAGGGTGGTTTCTATTCGCTATCGCGGCGTCCGCGACACGCTCTGCCAGTGAAGCATTTTTGAACCAATCCATCTGAGGTGACAGGGCAGCGATGACGCCAGACATCGAAGATCTAGGTAATCCATACCTCTGCGCTACCTCGTCAGAAAACCTGTTTGCCCCAGTGTACCACAGCTTCGCCCGATCTTGAAATTCAGACGGCAGGCGGTCCATCACGAAGCTAATGTTTTCACGCTGGAAGTCGTTATACAGCGTGGCAGCCTCATCCGCAGGCAAGTCTCGTAGCCACTCATATCCCGGCTGGTTAGCAATAAACTCCATGTTTTTCTGGAGAGTACCGCCGCGATCTATATCAGCCTGACCAATAGTAAGACGCCCGGTAAGGGGGTCAGCGTCCGCGTTTGGTCCTGACGGCTGGCGTGTCGAAATACGCCCCGTAGGCCCGAAGTTGGGGTCCGCACCCGGAACTCGACCCGTGGCATTAATACCGGGAGGAGCGGGGGGCAGAGGAGGCAATCCTGAAGGCGCGCCTGTCACGCGGGGCAGTAGCCCCCTCGTAGCGTTTCTGACAATATCGTCTCGTATCCCCATTACTGGACCCCTGCACGGCCCGAACGCATGATCGATCTCAAGTAATCAATGTACGCCTGCATGCCGTCTTGCGTCATGTAGTTTCCAAGGCGGGCGTCGAATGGATCATCTTGGGGGACCAGCGCGCCCAAGCGATCCAGAAGATCCACGTACTCGGAAGTCATCATGGGGCCTTCAGTTTGCGGAAGAGGTACGGGCATGCCCCGGTCGCGGAGGCTCTGCTCATAGTTGGCGTTGAGATCAGCGTCCGTAGCCAGTTCAGGGTAATCTGGGTTGACCAAACCTTGGTCGCGGATGAAATCATCGTAGCCTGCCCGCAACTCGGCAATCGGCGCGAAGCCTCGGTATTCGGTAGGGGCGGGGGCGGCGAACTCTTGATATTCAGTAGGCGCAGGGGTGGCGAAGTAGTCCGCCGTGACTGGGGGCGGCTCATAGCCCATAGGCTCCATTGACGCGTCCGGCAAAATACCCGGCTGGGCGGGCGCACCCCCGCCTGCCAGCATGCGAAATCCGGGAGTGTTTCGCAGGCGGTCAGGCGCGTTTGCCCTTACTGACGCGAGAAGCTCGTCTATCTCCCGGCTGCGGGCTTCAGATCGCGCGATCATCGCGTCAATATCGGCGTAGCCAGTCGAGGTTGAGGCGGCCTGCGGGTCCATAAGCGCTAGAAGACCGCCCTTGGGGCGTCGGTTAGGCTTCCCTGATTTGCTTCTGTTGTACATCGTGAAGCCCCTTAAATTAGCTCTTACTGTGGCCCAGTGCGACGACTGCGGTCGAACATGTCGAGATAGGCCATGTAAGCTGCCCTCAAGTCCGGATCTCCAGACTGCAGGTAGTCCACCCGGCGCTGATTAAATGGGGCAGCGTTCGCAAAAGGAGCAGGGGGCATCCGCGAGGGGTTCTCCGGTCGATCAAAGCGACCCGGCATCGCGACTGCGTTTGCTGCTGGAGGAGCTGTGCCGATGCGGCGCATCATGGCATTCTTGGCTGCGAGCATATCTGCCGTAGGCTTCTGCGGCTCGGTGTATCCCATAGGGCGTATCCCAAATGCGTTCAGCAGTCCACCAAAAGGCCCGCCGAACGCGTTGGCGGAGTGTCCCATACCGCCGCCGTCAAAAATATCTCGGAAGAAACTGTAATCCTCTTGGGGCGTCTCCCGGCGCACTATTTTTTGAGGGGGGCCAAAGATCGATTGACCAAACCCGCCGCCGTCTGTTGCGTCTCGGATAACGCCGCTGAAGCCACGGTACGGCGCTCTCTCGGGGGGCGCTGCCGGGCTGGATGCTTTGGTGGTTTTAGTCGGGGCGCTGCTGCCGCCGGTGAAGAAGTCGAGTAATCCCATCAGGCTATCCCTTTCAGAGCGCGGCGTAGGGGCTTGCCCCATGACACGACCTTCCCGCCCAGTGCCGTGGCTGCGTCAGCCGACAGGGTCAAACACACGGCGTCAGCCAAGTCTGGTGAGGGCAGTCCACGCTTGCGCATTTCGTCTTTACCTTCGGCCTTAATTTTTCCGCTGCTCATGAAGCTATAGCGGATTGAGGTCAATTCGGCAATAAGTTGCTCGTCTTTTGGTAATTTGGACCCCCGCTGCTCCAGCCAGCCCCTCAACTTGAACCACAGCTCCGCGCGCAGGTTCAGGTATGTCCCGCCCATCGACGGGGCCTCTGACACATTCACGCCGCGTACCGGGAGGCCCAGCTCCCGCAGTCGGTCCACCACGCCGGAACCCATGCCAATGACGTCCACCATGATCTCCTGCGGGCGCAGGTGCGTCGGGAGGCCGTCGTATTCCGCCTTCACCCGACCCACCGTCTGCATCAAGTCCAGTCCCTGCCAGCGTGACACTTCGGTGATCACCGCCCCCTGACGCTTCGCCAGTGCCGTCTTATCGCTTCCGAACCTCGCGACGTCGAGGCCCCACACCTGCGGCCCGTCGGCTTCGATGTCACGGTTCGACGCCGCGTCCACCAAGTGAAATGGTATGATCGTGTCATCGTCTGCCAGCGGGAACTCGCCGAGAACCCTGATCCTGAATGCGTTGCTGTCCTCGCCGTAGCGGAGCTTCATCTCCTCGACGAACTCGTCTGACACCAGAGGGCTGTCTACGCAGCTCCAGTGGAACGTGCGCCAGCTCCCCTTGAGGCGCGTCTGGGTCTCGTAGAACGTGCCGCTGGATCTCGTCGGGTTGGAAAACAGCATCGTGATCGCGCTGTGCCCGCTCATCGATCCTGCGGCGGCCTCGAACACCTGCTCAGGCACGCCCGACGCCTCGTCCACTACCAGCATGACGTTGTCGGAGTGTACGCCGGCCAGAGCCTCCGGCGTCTCAGCTCTCGACGTCCTCGCCGAAATAAACGCCTCAGACGGGGCGGCCACAAGCTCCACGCGATCAGACTTGACCTCCAGAAGCACCCTCAGTGGGTCCGGAAGCTCCGAGATCCACCGCTTCAGTTCCGCAAACAGGGCGTCAAACAACTGCCCGCTGGTCGGCGCAGTCACCACCACTTTGTTCGGGAAGCGCAGGAGGACAAACCACAGCATCGCCCAACTGGCCGCCGTGGACTTTCCCGTCCCGTGGCCTGACCGGACGGAGATCTTCCTCTCGACCTTCACCGCCTCCAGAAACTCTGCCTGATACGGCAGGGGGCTGGCCCCCAGCACATCCCTGACGAAGCCGACGGGGTCGTCCGCATACAGATCGACAAATTCCTCGAACGGGTTGTCACTCATGCTCAATCGTCTTCATTTTCTTCATCGCGCCGAGGTGCAGCTCATTGATGTTGATCGTCACGTTGTCCTTCTTCGGGGCGAACCTGTCGGGGTTATTCATCGACGCCATCCACTTGCGCACCGAGACCCTCTCCTTCGCGCGCTGGACCTGCGCCGACGTCAGATCCTCATGCTCGGGCAGGCCGTCCACAATCGTCAGGCACTCCTCCGCTAGCGCGTCCGCGTGCAGCCGCCGCCCCTCGTCCATCTCTGCGGCAAACTGAGAGTTCAGCATCCGCGACAGGAACGACCGCGAGCAGCCCAGCTCCTCCGCCAGACCCTTCACGGTGCCGCCCTTGGCGATGTAATCGACCAGCTCCATCGTCTTGACCGCGCTCTCGACTCGGCGTTTCAGCGGACGTCCCGGCATAAAACTCTCCTCAAAAAATTTTCTGGCAAGCCCACACTACGGAACCCGCCCCCCCATGGCAAACAGATCCAAAAACGCAATGAAAAATTGGTGCGTGTGGGGGTACATATGCAGCCACCCCCCGCCGCGCCCCACACCGGGGGGGCCTCTCGCCTCAATTTTTGCCCCAACCTGTCCTATATCTCCCGTCTGGGTTGTGTGATCGTCGTGTTATCTGGGCCTAACAGAGTTAAGCCTTTGATAACACTCAATAACCGTATTTAACATAATGACTATTATCGGCGGTATTATGTTAAATGCACCGTGTAATAGCTCGCGCGCGTGTGGCTGCGCTGCCGGGCCGCTGCGCCTGTACGCCTGATACAGCCCCCTCGGTGCAGTCACAGCAGGTGATCATGGCCGTAGGCAGCGAGCAGGCAGGCCTCCGCCACGCCCTCGTCTTTCTTGATCTTGACGTACTTGCTCACCTCATCACCGAAGCGCAGGCGTGCGGCGTCGATGCTGGCCTGCTTGTCAGTGGTCAGGTGGAATGCCTTCTTCCAGACCGAGGGCGTCACATGCTCCACCCTCCGGCCCGTCGCGATAGCCAGAGCCTCGACGGCACCGAACATCCTACCGAACTGGAAGCTGCTGCTCACGCCCTGCCTCGGCATGGCGTGGACATGCTCCAAGACAAACAGAGCGCCGCCGTCTAGGTGGCCGTACATCCAATCATGCAGGACGGAGCCGTCAACCGCTGGCTTTCCTCGCACGACGACGGTCGGCATCCGCATTGCGTCAATCAGCCTGCCGTCCCTCAAGACGGCGAGGCCTCCGGTAGCTCCGGGATCAATGCCGAACACAATCATCTGTTGAGGTCGCTGGTTGGGTGTGTCATCTCTGTCTCCATGGTTTCGTCGCCATAGACCCTATTGGGTCACCGGCCCTCGGTCAAGCGCGTCACCGCTCTCCAGACCGAGGGCCGCTCTCTCTCTCCCTCCCTCCCCACCCCGATCCCACCCCAGCAGGGGCAGGCAGTAACTCCCCCCTTTCGCGCAGTGCAGATACGTAGTGGAAGGGGTAGTTTACTACCCCTACTTGCCTGCATTTTGCAGCAACCCGATTTACTGTTTGTTTCCAACGACTTACTGGTACTGCAACAAAGTTGCACCTAAATAAAGTTGCACCGACTAACCTATTGAAAACAAACAAACTAACTGGTGCAGAAAGTTGCAACCACCCCAAAGTTGCACCAAAGTTGCACCACTTCTGCACCGTCATCTGATGTACACCTCGAAGGCTGTCTCGCCCTCCTCGAACGTCGCTGAGATGGTGAGCTTGTCTATCTTCACAGGCTCCGAGAACAGCGACAGGATGGCGCTCCACTTCTTCGTTGAGGCCTTCGCGTCCTTTGCCCAGACTGTACCTCCCGGCAGCTCTATGCCCTCCATCTCCCGGTTGACCGCCGTCCTGTTGTGCGTGCCATTGCCGAGCTGGTCGATCAGGATCTGGCCTATCTGCAGCGTCTTCAGACGGCGGTCCTTGTCCTCTGCGGCAGCCGTCATGTTGACCGCAGTCTGGCTGTCCACGTAGTGCGCCACCGGTATGTCACGGTCGCGAGACCCCGGCTTGATGTCGTAGTACAGGTCCAGTCTGGCCGGGCACTTCTTCACCTTCAGGAGCTTCATCCTTACGATGTTGGGCACCTCCGGGAAGCGGTCGTGGTCACGCGACTTTGCGTAATAGGACTGCGCCTCGTCCGCCTTACCCGGCGGCAGGCACGGCGTCAGGGTGCCGGACGTCTTGACTGCGCCAATGTTCTGCGACGACCCGCGCTGAGAGAACTGGTCGTCCCGGTGCCAGTCCGGCCTCTTGCCCTCCGGCGGCTTGCCCGTGTGCGCCCAGTACAGGACCGCGACGCCCGCCTTTTGTGCGATCAGCTTGAACGCTCGGTTCAGCTTCTTGGCGTCGGATCTGTCGTTCTCGTTGCCGTCGTTAAATTCTGTGATTGGATCTGCGATCAGGAGGTCGATCCCGGCGGCCCGGATCTCGTCCGCGATCTTGTTGACCAGCGGCATGTTGACGACGAGGTCTGTGAAGTTCAGCTCCGGGTCTCTCTTCTTGATCACCAGAGATATGCCCTCCTCGTGCCGGTCCAGTATCTCCTCCCCCATGGTGATCAGCGTGCCGTTGGGTCTCAGGCCCAGCTCCCGCTGCGCCTCCCTCACGTGCTGGTTCAAGTCTGCGGCCTCCTCCTCCGCATTCATCCACGCCACATTGAGTGGCCGGTCGATCTCCGGGAAGCCAGCGACCTCCGCCTGCCCGTCGATGAAGGCGGCCACCCACAGAGCCGTCAGCGTCGTCTTGCCGACGCCAGACTGCCCAATGATCGCGCCGCTGCCCTCCACTCTCATGAAGTTCCGAACGAGCCACGGCTTCGTGTCCTCGTCCTCCTCAGTGAAGGCACCGAACATCTCGCCCTCATACGTAGACGCCCGCCTCGCGGCCTTGACCGGCGCGGGCATGATGGGAACCTCCCCGCTGCCCTTGAGCAGCTCGACCATGCGCTCTGTACCCAGCTCCGATCTCCGCAGCTTGAGCGGATACGACAGCGCCCGCACCAACTCCCCGTGCCAGTCTCCGTGCTGGTCCTGCCGGGCCTCCAGAAGCTCCTCCATCCGATCTGACGACAGGACGTCGCCGTAGTCTTCCCGGAACAGCTCTGAGAACGTATCCGTCATCCACTGCATGTCGCTCAAGTGGCCCTTCGGTATCGCCTGAACGAAGTCGTGCGTCAGGCGCAGGAGGGCGTCGTGCCGGGACGCCGTCTTTCCGTCAGATCTCATGCAGGCGTCCGCGTCCTCTGAGGACATCATCGCGCCCGTCGTTGTCGCGCCCCGGATCTTCTCTCTCTGCGTCAGGAGGTGGTCGTCTGGCTCAACGAGATCGCTCATGGGCACGTCGGTCTCGACCGAGTAGCCGGAGCCTTCCGTCGGCCAGATGAAGTAGAAGCCCTCGCCAATGCCCTCGCAAGATCCCATTGGATTGCGCGCCCACTTGCGGCCTGTTGGATTTAGGAACAGGTAGTGCAGGCCGCCGCTCTTCGTCATGTGGACACGCACATCTGGCAGCCGGTCCAGCTCCTCCGCAAAGTCAAAGACCATGTCGCTCTCGTCGGCCTTGTAGAGGTCGAGGTCCAAGACGAAGAGGTCGTTCGTCTCTCCAGCCGGGACGCCGACAAGGGCGGCAGAGGAGTGGCTGAACAGCTCTTTCACCTTGTCAGGATCAGACGTCGCCTCGTCCCGCCACGCCGTGAGCGGCTTCTTGTCCACGCTGCACGGGAATACTTTCAAACCAAAGTCTTGCACTATTCGCAGTGCTTCGTTTATTATAGTGTCAGACATTGCTTCGGTTTTCCTCCCAAGTGCCGATAATGTGTTGATTGTACATCGAGTTCTCCTCTCTCTGGGTATGTGCAAGGCCCCCGCTTCCGACCGAGGCGGGGGCTTCCTTTTATGGTCAACCCTCGCACCATACGTCAATACCCCTCTTTTCTGGTTGACGATATACGTCACGTTTTGTAGAACGGTGACTGCAATAGCAATGGAGCAACGAAGCAATGATCGACCTATACCCCCACCAAATCCAAGGCGCTGCCTTCCTGTCCAGCCGCAAGTTTGCGGGCCTGTTCGCAGGCATGGGCACCGGCAAGACGCTGACCAGTCTGGAGGCCGTACGGCGCGTCTGGCACAAAGTAGATCTGGGTGACGTACTTAATACTATAAGTCCGACAAAGACGCCGTTCACTGATTATGTAGACGGAGACATGGACTATTTTGAGTGGCCGGTGGTCACCCGCGCAGATCCTGCCGCGCCCAAGCCATGCCCAAACCGTCGGCGCGTCCTGATCATCGCGCCACCCATCGCCCTGCCAATGTGGCTCCGGGAGACGAGGGACTACCTCGACGTATCTGCTGACGTATCGGGCCTCCTGAAGACCGGCAAGACAGAGATCAAGGTGGACCAGCAGATACTCGTCGTGAGCTACGCCATTGCCGCGAAGCGATCCGAGGAGCTGCGCGACTGGATCGCAGAGGGCGTCGTCATCGCAGACGAGAGCCACGCCCTGAAGAGTGCCAAGGCAAAGCGCACCAAGGCCATCCTCGGTCGCGGCGGTGTCGTCTCTCTTGCCGCGCATAGCTGGATGCTGACCGGCACCCCGATCACGCGCTGGAACGACGATATGTTTGCCTTCCTGTGCCGCGCAGACCGTAAAGGTATGGTCGAGCGCAGCATGGCTACGTCCGAGCGATTTCAGCTCCGGTACACAGTCCGACAGTCTCGCAAGTTCGCGGGCGCTCGCTTTCCCGTTCAGATGGTGGTCGGTAACAGAAACACCGACGAGCTGGCAGACTGGGTCTACGGTGAGGGCCACGCTCTCCGCTTCGATCTGGACGAAGTCTTCAAGGACATGCCGCCGCTGACTATAAACAGCTACACCATTGGCCTCGACGCAGATCCTGAGCTGAAGGCCATGCTCAAGGAGCTGGAGAGGCAGTCTATCTCAGATCTGCGCCAGAAGCTGGAAGCGAAAGAGCCTGCGCTGGCGACCGTCCGCCGCCGTCTCGGTGTCGCCAAGGTCAAGGCCGCAGCTCAGGAGATCAAGGACCGCGTCGAGAGCGGCCAGAAAGTTCTCGTCGGCGCGTGGCACACAGCCGTGATCGATGAGCTGTACGCGGCGCTGGGAGGATGTACCCGAGCCGTTATCGATGGCCGGACGAGCGCGGGCAGCCGCGAGACGACTGTCTCCGAGTGGAACCTTGGAAACGTCGATGTCCTGATCGGGCAGATCGCCGCCATGGGCGTCAGCCTGAACCTGCAACAAGGCGGCAACCAGATAATCGTCGTTGAGGAGGACTGGTCACCGTCGGTGATGGACCAGTTCTATGCTCGCCTTTGGCGCTTCGGTCAGGAGAAGCACGTCCACGTAGACGTCCTGCAGAGCGAGAGCAAGCTGGACGCGGCTCTGTCGAACATCAGCAGCACGAAGCGCAGGCAGCACCAGATATTCAACAACATTGGGAAGGCACACACAGATGCTAAGTGATCTGATCAAGCGGGGCGGCGACATCATTGACGCCGCCGACGACAAGTTCGACGACGGGGAGCGGAGGGCGTACATGAATGCGTCCGAGGCCCTCGGCTGCATCCGTCGGCAGTGGTACTCAAAGCATCGACCGGAGGAGGGCGCACCGCAGAGCTGGGGCTTTGCCCGCCGTGGCCGGGGCGTCGAGCGTCACGTCGTCGAGTGCCTACTGGCAGCAGGTGTAGATCTGCGGCTCGGGGGCGACGTGCAGGAGCAGGTGTTCTCAGATGAGCATATGATCTCGGCGACACCCGACGGCGTGCAGGTCACCAACTCCGCCCTGATCGGTACTGAGTTCAAGTCGATTGATCCGCGCACCAATCGCTCCAAGCTGCCAAAGAAAGAACACGTCGCGCAGCTCCAGATCGGCATGGCGCTGGTTAACTTGATTAAAGGCCAGCTCGGACTGCCGGACCTGCCGTTTACGAATGGCGTCATCGTCTACACTGACGCTTCGAATTGGGACGATAGTGTGCAGTTCGACGTCGATTTTGATCCTGACATTTTGGATGCTATGAAGCCGCGCGCGCAGAAGATCCTGCGGTCGAAGTCTGCGGGACGCCTGCCGAGGGAGGGGAAGACGAACGGCTACGAGTGCCGGTACTGCGCGTACACCGCAGTGTGCGGCGTGGAGACGACCACCACTGAGACCACTGACACCAGCCGAGCCAACCGAGGATCTAAGCTGGAGACATTTGTGAACGCCTACTCAGAAGCAAAAGAGCGCAAGGCCTCCGCAGACGAAGACCTCAAGAAAGCCAGCGAGCATATAAAGGCGGAGCTGAAGACCCGAGGCACGACGTCGGTAGACATCGCCGGTAAGCACCTAGAGATCAGCCCCGTCGCGGGGCGCAAGAGTTTGGACAGGAAGGCTGTCCAGAAGGCGGGGATAGACTTATCCCCATACGAAACCGTCGGAGCCGCGAGCGAGCGGCTGACGGTCAAATAGCAACTGCAATCATGGAGATTAAAATGGCAGGCGCATTAGCAAAATTTGCACAGAGCGGCGCACTACAGATGAGCGACGCAGACGCGGCAGCGGCCCTACGCAGGTCCGCTGACACCAGCAGCAGTGGTGGAGGAGGAGGAGGAGGAGACTTTGAGTTCCTTTCTTTTTCCGGCAAGAAGGGCACGTACAGTCTCGGCAGAGACAAGGCAGGTGTATCTGCTGACGACCTGTTTGTCGTCGAGCCTTTTGCCGCCGTGGAGGGCTGGACATGCTGGAAGGGTGGCCGCCCCGTCGCCAAGCACGAGTGGTCTGCGTATGACCTATCCGGCGCTGTACGTCCCGCTGACCTTCAAGACCACGGCCCCTACAATGAGAATGCGGGCGAGGGGTGGAAGCCCCTGCGCGGTATTGGCCTGCTGTCGGAAGACGGCAAGATGGTCAAGTTTACACTCAACAGCGTCTCGGGCCTCAATGTCTTTGCAGACTTGAACACCGAGATCGCTGACCAGTTGGCTGCCGGAGATCCGTCGATACCGGTCGTGTGCCTCTCGGTCGAGGAGTTCACGGCGCAAGGTCAGGTCAACAGCAAGCCTGTGATCTCGGTTCAGGGATGGGTGACGAGGGACGAGGTCTCGGCCTACATGGCCGCCGAAGTCGGATCTATGGACGACCTGCTGGAGGGAAAGTACGCCCCGGCTGATCAGCTCGAAGCTCCAGAAGAGGAGTCTGAAGCTCCCAAGAAGCGCCGACGTCACCGCGCCGCATAAACTAAAAAGGCCCCCCGCTTTTTAGGCGGGGGGCAGTTGGTCCAACAGTAGAGCAGAGTGCGGCAACGATAGCCGCAGTGGGGGGATTTGTAAATGTACCAGATGGTGACGACGCTGGACGAGCTGGAGGACATGCTCGACGTCATTGGAGAGGGCGAGGCCGCGCTCGATTTTGAGACGACCGCCTTCGTGCCTGAAGAGGGTCGCGTGCGGCTCGTGCAGGTGTGTAACGACGACGGCTGGTGGGTCGTTGATTTTGACCAGATCGGGGGCTTCCGGGCCGTGGCGCACTGGTTTGCGGACGCACGGTGGATCGTGTTCAACGCGGGGTTCGAGCAGCGCTGGTTCATGGACGCGACAGACAATGCTGTCACATGCTTTGACGTGGCACTGCTGCGGAAGGCTGTCGAGGGCGGCGGACACTTCGGCCTCGCCAAGGCTCTGCTTTGGGATTTTGAACACGAGATGCCCAAAGACGAGCAGGCGTCGAACTGGGGCGCTGCGGAGCTGACGAAGTCGCAGCTCGACTACGCCGCCGACGACGCCCTGTGGACGTGGCGGTTGTGGCAGCTCTGGAGAGGCCGAGCGGACGACGACCACATGCGCGCCTTCAATTTGCTAAACGACATGATACCCCCGGTGATAGAGATGGAGGGCAGCGGCCTGACGCTCGACCCAGACCGGCACCGCCTGCTGGTCGATCACTGGCAGGAACTGGCCGGAGAGCGCGTCGAGCAGATCCGTGATTTTATCACCACGGACGAAGTCGCCAATCTCAACAGCGGCACGCAGCTCAGTGATTTTTTCTGCTCTATCCTGACCGACGAGCATTTGGACGCGTGGCCGAGGACTGAGAAGACTGGGCTGCTGTCTACGGCCAACAAAGACTTGAAGAGCGTTGGCGCGGCCCTCTTCGCTGACACTCCTCTGCAAGACGCCCTGACGCTCCTGTCTGAGTACAAGACGCTCACGAAGTACGTATCGTCCTTCGGCGACACGCTGATCACCAAAGCTACGATGGACCCCGACCTCCGCGTCCACGCGCGGTACAACATCGCGGCAGCCAAGACTGGCCGCTTCAGCTCTTCCGGCCCGAACCTGCAGCAGATCCCCCGAGACCGAGACTTCTTCGGGCAGCGCCTGAGCGTACGCCAGAGCTTCATAGCGGGGCCTGATCGGCAGTTGGTGAGCCTCGACTACAGCGGCATTGAGCTGCGCGTGCTGGCTCTCCTGAGCGGCGACGAGCAGCTACTGGAGGACATGATCAACGGAGACGTCCATCTTGAGATGGGCAGCTACATGGCCGGCAGGCGTCTAAACAAGAAGGTTACCGAAGACAAGGAGATCCGCCAGAACGCTAAGGCGGTGAGCTTCGGCATCGTCTACGGCATCTCGTCTCTCGGCCTGAGCGCCACGCTCAAGACTAACATGGACCGCGCGCAGGATCTGATCAATTACTGGGCCAGCCGCTACCCTAAGGCATTTGCGCTGCGTGACGAGGCCATGCAGCAGGCGGCCCGCGACGACGGCTACCTGCGCGTTATCGACGGAGGCACGATCTACATGGGCAAGCCCTCGCGTCTCAGCCCCACCCAGTGCGCCAACTACCCGGTCCAGAGGGCCGCGCTGTCGGTTATGGCGCGCGCTATCGTCCGTCACCACGACAGCGTTCTGGGCATGCGAGCTGCAGGGAAAGACGTGTGGATGGCATCCACGATCCACGACGCCCTGATCGACGAGGCTGCCGACAGAGACGCCCAAGAGGCGCTGGTTAGGATGAAGTCCGACATGGTCGCCGGATACTCTGACATCTTCCCCGGAGCGCCGGTAGACAGGCTGGTCGAGGGCGGCGTGGGGCCGAACTGGGGCGAGCTGGAAGACGTCGAAGTCTAAATCTTTTCAGGAATGTCAAATTAGCTCTTGTAGTGACGCGACACGGCTGATATCTGTGACGTGTCACAAAGGAGAACGACAATGGACAACGCGACAAGCATTCATGTTTTTTACACCGACGCAAGGAATGGCTGGTGCTGCACTCACCTTGATGAAAATGAATTTCAGGTTGGAGAAGCGGAATACTTATACCGGAAGGTGGACGCCGTGGCGATGGCCAAGCGGCACGGGTTGCCCATCAAGGTATTTGGTCGCAACGGCCTGTTTCAGCGCAGCACATAACCCAACCGCCCCGGCCCAGCGCCGGGGCAACCAACCAAGGAGAACGACAATGACAAAAGACAAATTTAACTTCCAATGGGTTTCGCCAAGTCGCGGAGGATCACGAGACTACAGCGAAAATTCGATCAGAGTTTCGATCAACAAAAGTGGGAAAGAAAAGCATCAGATTGCCATACGCATTAACAGCGCTGTGATGCGAGCACAGCGTTGGGTCTGCGGTGACAGGATTTCTGTTGGC
>Ga0255039_10000169_pt1 | contig 22385 bp, 12 predicted proteins | sample BC1_12_1_MG_FD_181713 | JGI IMG/M metagenome (GOLD analysis project Ga0255039, IMG submission 181713) | Seawater microbial communities from Strait of Georgia, British Columbia, Canada - BC1_12_1 | ecosystem: Environmental > Aquatic > Marine > Strait | place: Canada: British Columbia | collected... | reverse complement strand
GTCCACCACCACCCCCTCTTTTCGACCTAGCACCAAGAGAAACCATGTACAGCTACCCACCCGGCCCGATGTACGAAGACCCTCGCCTCTCCGAACCCAGCGACACTGACCTCCGGAACATCATCCCGCGCATCATCTTCAACACACCGGTCTATGGCGAACGACTGTTCACCGAACTTTTCGCCGCGTTTGCCGTGTGGGACTGTCACGGCCGCCACAACGGCCTGTTCTGCGACCCGCCCCCTGCTGGGCCAACACGCCTGCTCACCAACCAACCGGGCATGCCCTCTGTGCAGAAGCGGCTCTTCCTCCACAAGCTTTCCCCCACCAGGCTGCACATCTCCACCACGGACCTCCTCTCGGTCGCGGATGTGGACACCGCATTCGATCGAGCATTCGGTCACCGGATCGGTCCCACTAGCGGCAATTCGCACAGCCCCGTACTCATGAACACGTTCCTGAACACGTACTATCAGGTGTACATGTCTGACCCATGCCTCATACTTCGCGAAGTCGAGGACAGGGATGTGGACAGGTTCTATCAATGGGCAGCACACGTGATCGAGACGGGCACCGGGCAGACGCCTGCCACCAACCACCGCCCCGAGTCGCCGCGCATAATACCAGTCGCGGTTCGACCCATGTCACCCATGCGCCCACCCCCCCCTGTATTCACCTCTTCCCCAGCTGCTGCAGCATCCGCACCATCGTCGTCGTCGTCGTCATCATCGTCGTCTACCACGTCCGCGCTCTTCAGCTCCCCCATTGAACCAATCGCCCTGTCTGGAGGGGGGGAGGCACTGAGCACAGCGAAGAAACGCAAACGACCGCGGAAGCCAAAGCAGCAGAAGAAACAACGCACTGATCCGCCGACGACCTTCCCATCGCCGAGACCACGGACCCCACCGCCTCCGCCACCACCACCCCCGAGTGCACCCAGTCCCAACCCACCGTCGCCTAAGTGCAACGAGTACTATGATTGGAAGGGCAAGGTAACCAACATTCGGGCGATACGCGAAAAGGACGAGGAGTACGACTACAAGGTCGTGAACATGGAGAAGAACAGGGAGAAGTACGCTACCCTTTTGGTGCACGTGATCCAGGGGCTGCTCACCCAAACCAGGAGCGAGTTTGACGATACGATGGCCTCCCTCTCCCATGGCGAGGCAACCCCCCCGGTCATAATGGGCACCTACCTCGGCTTCGGGATCGGCCAGGCCGTCTTTGAGATGGGGAGCAAGCTTGAGCCACTCGGCAAGTTCGAGGTTCCGGCGATTGCTTTCGGGGGCATCTACTCCGACTACACGGTCGACCTCGCTTCACGCAAGCCCGCATCGCGTGGTATCTACCACAAGTACAACCGTTCCGTTCCGTTTGAGCCCATCCTCCTTCCGGACAAGAAAGGTAGCGGGATCTCCCGGATGTTCAAGCCAAACCCTGCGTGCAAGGGGTTTTGGGAGGACCTTGGCCACGCGCTTCTCGGCAACAGCAGTACATGTCCGCCGATTGTTGGACGTGCACAAGCGGTAGTCGACAAGTTCTTGCGGGGGCTGGCTGAAACGACACCAGCTGCTACATCGTAAACGTCCTCACAACCCAACTCAATCATCCACGATAGAAGACATGCTTTGCCTCAACGAGCGCGCATGTTCTCAGTCGATGGGGTTTGCCACTGCCCAGACAAAGATCAGGGACATCGCTAACTGTGGCCCTCTGCGCGTCCCATCTGACCACGTAGGCTACCCCGACGATAGTACGGAGGAACACGTGTACTCGGTGGGTGTCAAGTTCCTGGCCTTCCCTGTTGCCGCGCAGTCTGACACAATGTCGGGCAATGCTCGTTATACATACGCAAACGACGGGCGCATCGTCATGGGCGGCAACACGGTGTTCTTTCTGGTTCCCGCGGAGCTGGACGAGTTTGACCCCCGTGACACCCCCCTCAAGAGGTTTGACGTCGCAGGGTTGGTGCCTGGATGCTCTAAAAGCGGCACGTTCTACACCGCCGTGTACGTACGGGGCGTCCCCCCCATCGTAATGGACGAGTTCAAAGGCCTCGAGCGCAACGCGGTCCAAGTCCGCGAGAACCTGTCGAAGATCAAGTGGATGAGCGACACAGATATCAACGCGGTCGTCGACCGTTTCACGATGCTGAAGACGCTGCCCTCGAATCCGCGCGTGAACCGCATCGTGGAAGCACTGCATGCCAAGTGGGAGCACAAGTACCTTGACCGCTGCGGTCATCACATGCTGCGGGGATGGGGCAGTGCCGAGTCTGACCGTGGACAGGCCAAGATTGAGGGGATGGGACACGCCGAGATGCAGTGGCCTACTGGGGTGGTGGAGCAGCTCTGGGGGGAAGAACGCGAGGCTACATCAGAGCTGGTCAAGAGGAGCATGCCCGACGAGTTTGGGGAGGAGGGTATTACGGAGAAGATCCAGAAGATGGCTGGGACGGGTGTGGAGGGAGGGGACTGAAACGATCAGCGTAAAGGATCACACAACCCAACTCAACCGCTCACCCAAACATGTCCTCAACCACCCACTTCCCGGCGGCGCACGCGACCGTCCCCCGCGCGAGTGTTGTTGGCATCACCTACTTGTCCGTCGCCAGTAACGTTGTCCCGGGCCTTGTCTACGCCATCAACTGCAGCGGAAAGTTCGGATCGGACTCGACGAAGGGCGCGAGCGTAGACGTTTACATCACGCGCCAAAGTGGTCTAGAGGCCACTGCCCCTGTGCGCCAAGATATCTTCGACATGGAGGCGAAGCACATCTTTGAGAACATTAAGTACTACACACTTGTGTACGCCCACCTCCTGCACCGACCCGCGCAATCCATCTTCATGCATACGCATTTCAAGCCTCTTCATGTTCCCCTCTCCTTTGAGTGGGAGATGGTCCCGAAGTCGCGGATGTGACGAAGGAGGATGCCTGAAACGATAAACGTAAACAATCACAAACCCAAACTTCAACCACCACAACCACTCACTCGCTTACCCACCTACCAACATGTCCAGCATCAACGAAACCATGAAAGCCATCAACGAGGCGTGTGCGGGGACGGGGTACTCGTGCAAGACTGTGTCGTGGGACGACGCGGCACGCGCTTCGGTTGGCGGCCAGCTCTCGTCGCTCGGCCCCAACATCACTGACGTGCGCCTCATGAGCAAGAACAAGAAGCACCTCTTTACCGTACGCCCGGGCAACTTCAACGAGAAGCTCGGTGTGCTCAGCTCGGATCAGCTTGCCGCTGTGATCGGCAACTACACCAAGTCCGGAGAACTCAAGCCTGTAACACTGGGGACCCTCCTCCGTGGCGCCGGTAAGCACTTCAGTGCCCTCGGGGTCGGCAGCGACCTTGACCTTAGCGCCCCTCGCGACGAAAAGGTCACCGTGCGCTTCCAGACCACCTTCCTCCCCGTCCCCGAAGGCGGGAAGACGATCGAGTTCGCGCCCGAGCACTACAACTACCAGACTCACTCGAGCGACATCCCCCGCAACGCACTTCTTGTGTGTACGACCCAAGGAGCCGCTCTCCAGACGGACGGTCCTGGCTCGCAAAAAGTGTTCCTCCACAAGCTCAGTGCCATGGGCTCAACGCACAAGGTGGACCGCGACTGGATGGAGGCCGAGAGTACCGAGTTCAAGGTGGGTGGTGCACAGACCGAGACTGCTGCGCAGCGCGACGACGCCCACAAGCGCGGCAAGGCCACGGCCTCCGTCATCGGAACCAAGGCTATGGGCACGCGCTTCAACGTGCTCGCGACGGTGCAAATCCCGCTCAAGCAGGCGCCTGTGATCCAGAGCCGCGGGACCCCCTCTTCGTTCAGTTTTGGACCACCGTGCTACCTCTCGGAGGAACCTGTTGCGTCCATCTGCTCCGATGGTGGAGGGGGTGTATTCGGAGCGTCTCCCACCCTGTCGTATCCCAAGTCGTACGCGGGCATGTCGTACCAGCCCAAGGGCGTGATGCGGGCTACTAGTGTTCGTGGTCGTGGGCGGGGTGGTCTCCCCAAGGGAACATCAAGCGCGGCGCGTGTGTCCCACGGCTCCAACTATGATCGTGACTGGGAGCTTCCGGTCAAGAAGCTGGAGCGCGACGCTGACCAGAACATCACCGTGACCATCGTGCTGTACAACACGGTCGCCAATGGTGTGCCCACCACGGAGGATGTGAAGGCTGCTATCGCGGACCTCGAGAACCTCTACGAGCAATGCACCCAGAGCGGCCACCTCGCCGACAAGGAGTTCGAGTTTGCCAAGGCGGGTGAGCTCACTGTGCACGACCTCGCCACGATCAAGCGCAAGGTGGACATGACACAGCAGGAGACGGAGAAGATCGCGAGGCTCACGAAGCTCACCGAGTCTACATCTGCATCGATCAGTTCCATCACAGAGGAACTGTCCCGCGCGTCGCCGTCGGACAAAGACCTCGACCGTATTCTGCGGGAGTGCATGAAGATGCAGAAGAACGCGGACGAGGTCATTCGCACCCTCGGTCTCCAGGGTGGACCGGTCGCGGCGCATAACGCATTCCCGTCTGCGATGGACACGGTGGAGTAAGAGAGAGTACGAGTTTCGAGTTTCCTTTACGTAATCGCTCGCGGTACCAACTCAGTCAGGCTACGCCAACTGCTGCCCCTTTGGGCCACACCTCCGCCTCTTCGTACCATGGGTTGCCTTCATGATCGTGTCAACCGTGTGCTTGGGGCGAGGAAGTACCACCTTGTCTCCTGCGCGGACTTCGGCAAGGTCGTTCTTGTAGTCGGATATCGCACCCTCCAGCTCGACAAGATCACTCTCCGCAAGCTGGCCTTCTGCCACCCTTACGACCTTGAGCCATCTTATGATGGTGATTGGTTCCACCCAGTGTTCGTAAAGCGTGATGTTGCTCACGTCAATCACCTCGACTGGGACTGGGGCTCCTTCTTCCCGTTCGACGATGGTAGGTTCCATGCGATGGACGCGCAATGCAAGTTCCTCAAGGACGGATTGCGTGAAGCTGTCAACCTTATCCCTGACAGGGCGGAACTCCGCGTCTTCCAGATCCATACGAAAGCGCATGGACGGTGGGCTCGTCACCACTAGTGTAGTCCCTCCACTCTCCCGAAGGATGCGAAGTAGGCTATCTACATGCACGCGAACTTGTCTAGCGAAGACCTTTCTCGATGAGACCACGAGGGTCCCGCCCGCCGCCTCATCCTCGTCCTCCTCATCATCAGAAGACTCCGAAGAGGCAGCCCAGTATGGGTCTTGTGCGCACTGCATCTCACCGTGCACCAAGTTGTATGCATTGTCGTATGCATTGTTGGAAAGCCTGAACATCGCTGTTCGGGTGTTTAGGTTGAATTGTGGTGCCCGCAACGAGACGACGGTTACATGCATACTCAACAGCACAGCCGGTCGAAAACCTCCCCGTCGCGTCTACACCCGCAGTACATCTCACACACGCCACTCTTACCGGCTTCATCACAGTGTTCCTCGACGTACTTTTCCCCGAGAAACTCGATGCTCACACTGCGAAGTACATCGAGTCCGCCCTCTTCTTCGCAGCATTCCGCAATCTTTTTGTGGATCAACTCGAGCTCGGGATTAGCAAGGATCAGCTCCAGGCACCGACCATGCACCTCGTCACATGAACACTTCTTGTCCTCGCACGTTGACAGTTGCACCATACGCATAGCCCTGTCGTGGCGTTCACATGCATCCATGATGATCATTTGATGCTTCCTGAACAACGTCTCCATCTTCTTCTTCAGTTGTTCGTGTGGCATGTCTAAAGTAACGACTGGGGCAGGCGTTGGGGTTGTAGAGTGTTGCGTTTGGTGAATAGTCGAAACAACGCAGACTCAACCAGCGAAAACCCAGCCCGCGCATCCACCCCACTTACCGGAAGACTGATGCGTTCCCTCCACCTCCTCTCCCTACTGTCATGCCTCCTTCTCCTCTTCGCCCCACCCCCTGCGTGCATGGCCGCAGACTGTGACGTCCTCGAGATCACCACCACGCGAGGGGAGTACACCATCTCATTGCTCTACACAGTAGGTGGACCTGTCGACGAGGTTTTGTTTGTGCACTTCGACGATTCCACGTCACATGTATGGCTCATTGCAACAGAGCCAAGCGCCGTCACCCAGGACATCGGGTGTCGCGCACAGTCCGTACGCAAGGTGGTCATCGGCCCTACCGGGTGCTCTGCTCCAACCAACCCCGACGATGCACTGGTGACATCAAACTGCTTCAGGGACCTTGCCGACAGGACAGCCCGTCTGGAGGTGTTCCTCGACACATGGTGGCTCACATGGGGGTCCCCCGAATGCATTGTGCAGGCAAACAACGACGCCCGTCTATGCCTCGGCCCCCTCCTCCTCAGCATCGACAACGAGGTCGACGAAGGGTTGTTCCCGGGCCAGAACCGACCGACGTCAGAGCAGCTCATTCGCTCGCGTGCGCAGTACATCTACTCGGGCATTGGACCGTACTGTGCAGCACCGACCGTTGCTCGTGTGTACATGGAGCTCCCGCACATCAGGGTCACCATCACGAACGGCACATGCGACGGACCAGGAGGCGGGACATTTGCTGGTCTCTACAACAACTATGGCCAGGATACGTACCAGGAGATGATCACGACTGTGTGGATCACATGGCAGCTCGCTGCACCGATCACTGCCCGTCTCGCCCTCGTGCGCCCAGACGAGTACTCCCCCGACTTCAGGATCGCATTCATCTCGGCAACTGGGGTCGGCACAGCCGAGGACTACTTCGAGTACTGGTTCCAGAGCGAGATCATCCAGAACCCGGTTGGTGCGCTTTACTCCCTTGATTGGGTGCAGGCGCTTGACCTAACGAACGAGACCGAGTACAGGATGACAGCAACTGGGTCAGGCGTGGCACCAGGGTGTGACATCGTGCTCTCTCTCGAGGACGCCGACAGCCCCATGACGCTGAGACCTATTCCCATTCCGACGTCGAGCAACTATGCCCAGAACGTGCTCCCTAGTGAGTACGGCAGGGATCGCATCTGCGACGCCCACTTCGGGTATCTCAACTTCGTGAACAAGGAGAGGAGTGATTACTGCCCCGTGGGGGATGTGTGCGGTGGAGACGTCAAGTACGTGCATCCAGAGTACCACTTCCTGCCAGTGTTTGTTCCCAAGGACGAATCGTTCTGGCGCCCTCTCTCGTGCAAGACCATCTACCCAAGGGCGGATACGTTCTTAGACTACGGGAAGGATGGTGTCACCGACCGGCTTACGATCAGTGCCGTGAACCCCTCCCAGGAGGCGTGCTTCTACCCGTTCCTTGTGAACGAGCTTGTGACTGCTGGCATCTACATTGACGAGGCGTGGAGGCAGTGCCAGATGTTTGGCGGGCAGGTGTTCACGAGCACAGCGACCTATTGCGCCATCGCAATCACAGAGGTAGACGTGCGGTGTGCGAAGGGGTGGCTCTACTTCCAGGACAAGTGCATCAAGAAGTTCAGCCCTTACACGGACGGACGATTCTCGGTGCCCATCGAGGAGCAGGACAGAGCCTGCTTCGAGCTCTCGAGTGACCCGCCCGCACAACCGATCATAGAGGCTGACCAGTACATGCTCGCGTGGCTTCGAGACTGGTTCCTCTACATCGACCCCGACCTCACCACTGCGACTGGGCTCGCGAACCCCGTGTACCGCATCAGGGACACCGCCAGCCAATGCATCTGCTACAACCAGACGGCGCTCTCTGTATCCGAATGTGGGTGCGACGACACGGCCTTCCCTGTCTGCTGGTACGACCCCACCACCGACAACGCCGAGCCCTACTTGGCGTTCACATCCATGACCCTCCGCACTGCAACGATCCTGCGCGATGGACAGGTCGGGCTCAAGCATGGGGGGTTCGAGGCCATATGCGAGTGCAAGGACGGATACACGGGGAGGGCGTGTCAGGTCATCACGTGCCCGGTCGAGAACTCAATCTCCTCCAACCCCGAAGATCTATCCCAGCTCGTGGAGTTCTTTAGGCGGTGCAGGGCGCGAGGGGGTGCATGCCTGAACGGTCAAGCGCGCACGTGCCAGTGCGAACCGTTCTACGGCCCCCCGGCGAGCATCCTAGAAAGCCAGACCGTGCTCTACAAGTACCGCAATGTACCGTGTGGGTGCTATGCTGGACTCACAACCTCCGAAGCGTTTGAGATCAACGGCGTGTTCTACAACTCCTCGGACTCGAAGCCCTACGTCCCCTGCTCGGGCAGCCTCCAGGGCGCATGCATAGTCTCAAACGCCACGAACCTAGGTGTCTGCGAGGGACGCGTCCGCCCTGTCCCTAACCCGAGCATCCCAGTGTCCGAAGAGGTGGGCTTTGACGGCAAGGCGACGTCGTGCGTGGTACCGATCCAACCATTCGGGTCGGATACCAAGAACGGACCCATCGTCTCGGCACTGTGTAACTCAAGGGGTACATGTTGCCCGTTAGGCCAACGGGGCGGGAACCCACTCGTGGGCGATGTCTTCGACTCGCAGTGCTATGACAGCGAAGACAATCCTGTGAGCGGATGCAACTGTGACAACGGCTGGGGAGGGGTCTCGTGCACGTGTCCCATGGCATTCGACTATGCCAGGGACAGGTTTATCCAGCTCAACCTGGAGAACTCCATCTACGTCGACATGGGGGGCATCTACTTCATCGGAGAGCTCAACATCACTGGGCGCACCCCACAGAACATGGACTGTGCCCCGTTTGCGGTGCAGCTGAGCAACGAGCTCAATCGACCATCCGAACCCAACACCGTGGACTGCGCATACAACGCCAACACTACGTTCTGGGACTGCCCTACGGACTTCCCGTACCAGTTTATCGTGCTCCGCGCAACAGGGGTCGGGCAGTCTGATCCCGTCGGGCAGGGTCTGTTGAAGGAAAACTGCCTGATCATGGCCTACGAGTTCTTCTTCCCGGTGTGTGGCAAAGTGGGGAGGACAAACCCGTTCGCTGGTCGGGCGTATGACAACGTGTACTACCGCGGTCCGACCCTTGAGGACAACATCCTCGACCAGTTCATCAACACGAGCACAAATGGGTGCACGAACGGACCGTGTTTCTGCAGCCCAGACTACACGGGGCGGTATTGCGCTGCACGGGTGACGAGTCTCCGACCCACGTCGTTTGGACTGGAGGCGCGGACACAGACGGGCCAGCGTGCATTGCTGGAGACAACGTTTGCGAAGCAGGTCTGCAACGAGCTCGTCACGAACCCCGACGAGACCGATCCGGTGCGCGGCGCAGGCCAGGTAAACGACGATACCAGCGAGTGCGAGTGCAACCCCATCTCTAACCTCGACCCGACTGGGGGCACGGGGTTGGTGCAAGAGATCTTCTCGGGGTCGGGGTGCCAGTGCGCGGACGTGTTCGTAAAGGGGAGACAGGCCCTCCTCCAGTGCGCCGGACGGGGCATATGCATGGAGCCCAGGATGCCATACGGGAGGTGCAGTGTGGACTGGGACAAGTACTTGGAGGATGCGCTCTCTGAGCCATACGCGGACGCGTCCAGCCAATCAGGGGCGCTGGCGACGTACGCGACACGGACTGACAGCTATGTGATCTACACACCACCCACGAGTGTACCGACTGGATCGCCCACGGGAAACCCAACGGTGGCACCCACAGGAAGTCCAGCCGCACCTATGAGTGTGCCTACGTCGAGTCCAACCATGTCCCCAACTACCTCCCCGACCCCTGCCCCAAGCGTTTCCCCGACGACATCCCCGACAAGTGCACTTACAGATGTCATGGTGCTATTCTCCGACGACGTACCATACGACGGGAAGATCAATGGAGGCGGTACAACTGGGATCTCGGGATCATGCATTGGGGCGGCGCCTGTCCCGTGTGTCCCCGCATTTAGCCTCCCCATCATCTCCGTTGACCTCGGTGGCCCTGTATTGACCCCGCAGAACCTCGCCGCCCTCGGGGGCTTTGATCCATTGGTCCCGGTCTTCAACTCTGATCAGAGCATCAAGATTGCCGACTCGTGGACTGATATGCTCGCGGGGAATCTCTTGGTATCTCTCAACAACGCTGGCGTGCACAGCCAAGCCACCCAATGGACAGGGTCGGCATCCGATGGAAGTGCCGTGTCAGATAGATGCGCATCCGGCGTGGCGGACTGGGACGAGAACACTGCCGACAATGGCGGTGTGGGATCCGGAAGTGCCACGAGCACGGACTGGCTTTACTACTCAGGTGCACCCCTCGAGACCTGTCCCACTGTTGGCCCCGCTCTTGTTTGCGGCTGCATCGTCCCCGCCCTCGCGACCTCCGCTCCAACCACTGCCTCTCCGACCTTTTCGCCTTCACAGGCCCCGACGCCATATGACTTCCCCAACAACCCGCACAAGGTGGCGTACCGCATCCTGGCCGGTACACAGATGGAGATGGTAAGGACAAGGACGGACATCGCTTACTGCCCATGGAGCACGGAAGGGCGCATGTCGTCACCACCAGCGAACATGACGATCACCACAGAGGGGACCATTGAGCCGATCTGGTGGGCCAATATGACCTACCGGGAGTACGACATCGTGACCAACATGACGGACACGAAGACAATGGCGCGATGCAATCCCGCCGAATTTGCACAGCCACCCGGGTTCGTGGAGATTGACGGCCCGTGCCCGTTCTACGACCCGTGCCTCTCCAGGGAGGCGTGTTCTGACGAGCTGGCGCCACCGGTGAGCATCACCGAGCCCTCGTACTACGCGCCATGGCCAGACCTCCGAGGGTGCGTGTGCTCGTACGACATCGAGGTACGCACCGACGTGCCTTCCCTTGACGCTGGCACCTACGACACACAGATTATGTGCATGCACGCATCCGTCGCCGGGGGAGAGAAGAACGAGGGGGTAGTCTACAGCAACATCCGATGCCAGAACTTCCTCGAGCGGGCATACAACTGCGCGATGGAACGCAGCTACCCATGGTGGGTAGAACAGTGCACCGACGAACCGATTGGGTGCTACGACTTCTCGGTCGGCAGGATCTTCGGTGGGTTCGACAATGCACATCCGACTGTCAGCTTCCTCGGTCCACCAGAGACATGGGAGGTTGACAAGCAATGGAAGATGATCGCCAGCATCATGAACAACGCCACCTACACCCGCAACACCATCCCGTTCGACCCGTTCTCGGCACAGCTCATGAACGACTACGTGGACGGGTGGGTTGCGGGTGCAGACGAGAAGTTCGACCAAGTGGTCGCTGATGGCTCTTCATTTATCTCACCGTGGGCATCCCCAGACTACCTCCAAGCTCGCGCCGACCAGATTGCGAGTGGCGGCTCGTCCCCGCAATGGACGTATCTAAGTGATCGCGTAACCGGGCTCCCAGGAGGGGAACTGATCACCTACACGTGGGATAACATGCTCGATCCTCGCATCCGCATGCCTGGCGTCGGCGAACTCATCAACACGTACACCGGGAACTACTTCAACCCAGGCGATCCGATCTATCTGAGCAGTGTCGACGTCACGTTCGACTTTGACGGCTACGAGAAGATTGCCGGAGTTGAGGTCTACAACCAGTTCGGCGGCCTCTGCGCGAAGATGCTCCGACCGCCCACACTGAATGAGACGGTGACATTCAGCTGTCTCGATTCCTACGATGGGTTCGAGTATCCCCCCTTCCTTACCTCAGACCTCGTCCAGGATGGAGGTGGGTGGGTGAAGTTCCTTGGGGTGCAAGAAGTCTGGGATGTGCCCCTTGCAACGGCTGTCACGGACACGGGGCCGATCTCAGATCCCATCCACGACGTGTGCATCGTCTCCAACTACACCCTCCTCGACGACATCGGAGCCCCCGAACCAGTCAATATCATCTTCAGCCAGTTCAGGTTGTCGCTCAACACGGCCCTCCAATCGTTCTGGTTTGATGGGTTGTATGAAGCCGAATTCCCTGAATATGGCGGCAACAAATGGTGGCCGACGCGGAGATCGACTGCGTGGTCATCTGCACAGATCCAGGCAGCAGACTGGATCACCCAAGGGAGCATCGTGGCCAACGTGACGGCCGGTATCGTGAACACCACCTTTGATGGTGTCTGGGACGACATCACGACGGGCGTTCTACTCAACAACACGTACCCCTACAACCAGGCCCTCGCAGACCATGTTGCTGCACTGGGTGACGTGGAAACACACCCCTTCACGGAGGAGGATCTCGCCTTGCCCCACATCCAGGCCGAGCTGTTGAAGGTATGGCAGAACTGGCTTTCGGCGAGGTTTGCTGGTGCAGAGGATAGCCAATGCGAGATGATGGACCTTGGGCAAGTGGTCTACCCAGCATCGCCCGACAACATCCGCTGGAGGATGGCCAATCCCGACTCCGACTATGACTTCCTTGGGGACGAGGGAGGGTGCCAGTGCCCCACGTACTTCTCCCGTGGGTTCTCGGACGACCAGTTTGCATGCAAGTCGTGCATACCAGGCTACGGCCCCGTCACGACCGAGGAGCTTGACGATATGCTCCAGTCGTCGCGGACAGTGGCACCCCTTGTGGACCTGACGGAGGACCCATGGGCGACCTACATCAACGGGTTCCCGACCACGACAGCAAAGGAGGACTACTTCGAGACGAACATCGCGTGCAGGTACCCGTTCACGGTAGACCCAGTGGTGGGCCCGCTGGTGGACATCAACGTGTGCGCCGGGCACGGCATGATCAGCGAGTACCAACCAAACGTATGGGAGCCAGCGACGTTCCGTGTTTTCGAAGACACGATGGGTCGAGTCATTACCCCAACTTGCACCGGCATCTGGGTCGATGGGGTTCTCTACGAGCTGCAGGACGAGTTCGCGTCGATTGATGCGCTTATTTATGGCACTAGTGACGGCTTCACAGTCGTCAACGGCGCATTGTGGGCTAGCGGTGGAACCGTCCTCTGTGGCCTTGACGCAGGTGGCTGCACACAGGTCTTTCCTGCACCACCACTTTGTGCATACACATGCGCGGATGGGTCTTCACCTGAGGTACTTTGTGACAACCCCAGCTTCTTCGGGGAGGAGAACCACGACCTCGTGAACCCAGCAAACGGAGACCATACATGGCTCCGGGTGGGATTGACGCTGTGGGAGACCATCATGGAGGGTATTCCAGAGGGGACGGGTGTGGTACCTACCCCTGCACCGACGTTTTCGCCTACAGTGTCGCCTACGTCGTCGCCCACAGTGTCGCCTACAGTGTCGCCCACAATGTCGCCCACGTCGTCGCCTACGGTGTCGCCCACAGCATCCCCGACTCCACCGACCAATGCGCCAACGGACTCGCCTACACTGTCGCCCACAGTATCCCCAACTCCGCCGACCAATGCACCGACGGACTCCCCGACAGTATCCCCAACTCCGCCAACCAATGCACCAACAGTCTCGCCCACGCGGTCCCCAACAGCATCCCCAACTCCACCGACCAATGCACCGACGGACTCGCCATCAACATCACCAACGGTGTCCCCGACGGCGTCCCCCATCGCGCTCTCGGGCTTCCTTCTCATGTACGACAGTGGGCTCATCCAGGAAGGCGACCTCGGGGACAGGGAGGCCACGACGGCCATTTGCGAACTGGAGGCAGCGAACATCGGACTAGTGCATTGCTCGGCAACGCCCGCGCTTCTCTCCTACGATGCCTCCGACAACATCGATAACTTCCCGGACATCTACAACTTCAAGAGGTCGAATGATGACGTCTACTCCACTGGGGGCATCCAGATCGGGGATTCCTGGACCAAGATGATGCTTCCCGGCGGCACACGTCTCGAGAACTCCCTCTACACCGCAGGCGTGCTGCCAGGCCCCACCGACGAGTACTGGACGGGCGCGGCTCTCGACGGCTCGGCGGACCCAGACAGGTGCCGCACAACCGGTGTCGCTGGAGATGCATGGGACACCACAAACGGGGCGTACAGTGGAACAACCGGGCTCGCTAATAACCGCTTCGACGCCTGGATACGTGCCTACGTGCGAACGTGCGACACGCCAAAACACCTCGTGTGTGTGTGCATGCCGCAACCCATCCCGGAGCTGCTCCTGTACTCGGACAAGCTGATCGCCTACGATGGCAACTTGGGCGACCGGGCGACAACAACTGCCATGTGCGCAGCAGAGGCCGGGGTGCAAGGCCTTACGTGCGGGGCAACACCGGCATTGTTGAGCTACTCGGCATCAGACGAGCTCAGCGACTTCCCCTCCCTGTACGGCTTCGACGGGACGAATACGCGCGTCTGTTCAACCCTGCCAACCATCATCTCTGAGTCATGGGATCTGGCATTCTCTGGTGCCGCTGGGGATTTACTCCTGAAGAATCTCCGTGACGCGGGGGTGGTCAGTGGTGCTTACCCCGGCGGATCCTACTGGACCGGGAGCACAACAACCGGCGACTACGACTCTGGAGCGGCATGCATCAACGGGGGGCTCGCCTGGACCACCAACTCAAATTTGGTAACCGGTTCCCGGGGATTGCACACAAGTAGGCAGGCCTCTTGGATCGACTGGCAATCACCTGGGTGCCACAATGTCATCTCCTTTGTGTGTGTGTGCACCCCGCCACCTACGGCTGCACCAACGGCGTTCCCCACACCCCCTACGGATGCACCAACAGCGTCGCCGACGCCTCCTACAAATGCACCGACGGCGTCCCCAACGACCTCTCCCATTGTGCTGAGCGGATCCCTCATCATCTACGACTCCGGCGAGGGGGAGATCAACGGGAACATCGGGGACCGTGCCGCCACGACCGCCACATGTGCTGCACAGGCAACGACGCTTGGGTTCACGCACTGCGGCGCCACACCGGCATTGCTCACGTACAGTGGTGGCGATTCCTTCGACGACTTCCCAGGAGACTACGGTTTCGACCCCACATCAACGCCCATCTACTCCGTACTGGGTATCGAGCTCGCGCCGTCATGGGACGACACGTTGAGTGGAGCGACGCGTCTCACGAACAGCTTCTGGGATGCTGGTGTCTTTGCCGGGGAGTTCAACAAGTACTGGACGGGAGCATCTGGCGCCGGCGGTGCCAACTCGAACCGGTGCCGTACCGGTGGTGGATCCGGGGACTCTTGGGAGAGCGCCAATGACGGGTACAGCGGGATGGTCGGGAGGTCCGACAAGGTCGACAGTGGTTGGATCAACGCCTTCACACAGACGTGCGAACTGGAGATGTTCATGGCGTGTGTCTGCACGCCTGCACCGACAGCTGCACCAACGGCCGCACCAACGGTCTCGCCAACCGTGACCCCGGAGGTCATCCTCTTCCAGAACCCAAGTGGGAACTCTAACGGGATTCTCGGAGACATTGTATCGACAGCTGCCGAGTGTGCATCGAGGATCCACCCAGGAGACCTCGACCTCGAGTGCAGCGCCACCCCGGCATTCTTGTGCTACGACGTGACAAACCAGATCTCGGACTTCCCGACACTGTACGGCTTCGATGCTTCCTTGACGGTCACCGGGCCAACGGGAACGGTCATTGCCAGCTCGTGGACAGTGCTCACCGACGGCAGCTCGGGGCTCACCAACTCATTTAATACCGCCGGTGCATCGAGTACCTACCCATGGAACGGGTGCACGGAATACGGGGAAGACTATGGAAACACGTGCAGTGGATGGACATCAACCAGTGGGTCGACGTCGGTATCGAACTACGGCAGCACGGCGGCAAACTGGATGGACGAGTACCCACGGGCGTGCAGCATCACGACGTACTCCTCCGTGTGTGTGTGTGTACCTTAAGCGGAAGTAAGAAGATTACTGATGGTACTCCTCCCACGGCTCATTCCAGCAACAATAAGGTGTAGTCGTTGTCGTGCGCACTGAACAAAGAATACCCCGCACGAACGAGTTGGTCCACGACGCTCTTGGCACCTGCAGAGAGGATGACAAGGGAGCAGAGAGACATTAAGAGGGTCAATACGAGGACAACTCTCATGCTGGAATCAGAGTGAAGTGTCACGGTTGGGTTTGGGGTACTCTGAAACGATCTCTTCACCCCACATCCAACATGCACCCACCCCTTCTCTTTGTCCCCATCCTGGTTCTATTGGCCATCCCCCCCGTCCTCTCCCAGTGCGCGTACCCGCAGTGCACCAGGTCGGATGGGACATGCCAAGACTCGACAACCGACTCCGCAGGGATCCTGTGCGAAGAGTGCTCCTTCAAGGGCCGCGCCATTGACAGTGCTGGGACGTGTGTATGTATCTCGTCGATTCAAAACCCCTTCGACAGCTGCCTCCGCCCCAACGAACCCCCGCAAGAGGAAGTGACCCTTCGCCTAACCACCACGATTGTGGACTGCGTATGCCACGCAGAGGAGGAACTCGGGTTCTTTGGACTGCGGGACAGCCAGGATACATCCGGTTACGAGATCCTCGACCCGTACGGTAGCCCGCAGCCAGTATACGGACGCACCCCCCCGCGGCAATGCACGGCGTGCTACAGCGATCTCTATGGTCCCAAGCCAAGGAAACTTACGCCGAGCGGGGAGGTGCTCGACGACCCGTTCGGCACAGGCCTGGTGATCGAACAGCCGGCGTGCAACCAGTATGGCGCATTCGACCCCGACTTCTACTTCCCGGTACCCGACATCAATGGACAGCTGCAACCTCAGGCCGATGCCCCGTACGTTGAATGGGTCTCGTGTGGTGGACATGGCGACTTTGTACCCGAAGAGCAGTACTGCACGTGCTACGAGGGGTGGGCCCTACGCTTGCGTGACGACGTGCCGACCGACCACGACGGCGACCCTGCGCCCGTATGTATCACATGTGCCGGACCATGGGGACCCCCTGTGCCATGGGAGGCACGACCCATCTTCTACAACCCACCGTACTGTTCCAGACCATGGACCCCTGATGTCATAGATGGTGTGTCAAGGGAGTGCGGGGGGCACGGGGAGTACATTGATGGCACGTGCTCGTGCTTCTCGAACAGCACACATGGGTACTGGGAAGCTGGGCTCTACAACATGACTCGGGAGACACTTCTTCCATCAGGGACCAAGGGTGTCTACAACGAGGAGAACGTCTACTACCAAGTCGAATCGTGCTTCACGTGCCAGCCAGAGAACGCGGGCTACGAGTCGACTGGGTGTCTCTCTTCGGCCACCTCGTCGCCCACTGACCCGACTGCATTCCCGTCTGCACACCCTACGTTCTCACCGACGCCCCCTACGGATGCACCAACCGTGTCTCCGACCGCATCACCGTCGGTGTCACCAACACTATCGCCTACTCTATCGCCATCGGTGTCACCGACAACATCCCCCTTTCCAGCAAACCATGGGTTCATCCTGTTTACCGACGCGGCGACCAGAACCGGCGACTTGGGAGATCGCGCAACGTCAGCAGCAACGTGTGCGGGTATGCCCCACCCAGCATTTACGTGCGACTCGCCTGCGGTCATGCTTCTCTCCTACAGTGGTGGTGACGACCTCATCGACCTCCAGTCTGATCCAACATACGGGTTCCCGGCACCGGCACCGGTCTACGGGTCATTGGGTGTCCTTATTGCTGATTCATGGGCGGACGTGTTCCTTGCAGCCACAACACCCCTTTACGCCGACATCCAGACTGCCGTGGACAACGTACTCGGTGCCGGTATTGTTTTCTGGTGGGCGGGTACGCTCGTCGAGGGCACCGTTGGGCCCGATACCTGTCTCGACTGGACTTCCTCGATCGGGGCAAATGATGGGTTCCTCGGGACCACTACCGCCACAGACTCGACATTCTATGCCCTTGGGGCAACGACGTGTGATCTAGGCATTGTTAGTGTTATGTGCGGGTGCTACAGTCTCGCGGGAGTTGTTTAATCAAACGAGTCAATTCCGCGTTTCTGCAACTCTGCTGCAACAGTCAACGTCGCGGCCTTGTACAACACCCTTTCCTCGTCCCCGAGTTCGACCTTCTCAGCCACATTCGTAAGAGCAGTCCCTGCTCGGCAAAGTTGGTATTCCGTTAGGACGGAGAACATCACCCCCAGTGCATCGGCTTTGTCCAGCTCACAGGCGCACATCATCCCCTGAAGTGTTTCCCTAATCATCGTGCAGACCCCATAGTCTGAGAGTCCATCGAACAGGGTCTCGGCCAAGTGATCAGACTCAAGGGACATCGGGGCAGTAGACGGTGGATTGGATGCTATAATGTGGACTGTGTGCGAATTGAGTTATGGGGCCTGTTCGCCGGACCAAAACGAATTCACCACACCACTCCGCCATGCAGGCCCCATTGGAAGTATGCACACACGACCCACGGGCCGTGGAGATGGGGGTCACGGGGGTCAAGCGCAGACTGGTCTCCATCACCGGCAACTTGACGGTAATCCCGAGGCGGGACATCGAGCGCATCGCAAAGAAGGAATCCGGGTACGAGTCCCCAAAGCAAGTGTTCCTCGATTATGCAATCAGAATTGCCCCGGGTGCGGACATCGAGGACGACAAGCCAATCGTGGGCGACGAGATTGGTCTAGTGAGCATCGCAGACTACGAGTCCAGGTACACCAACGTCCCCGTCACAAGGATCGTCGTGGACTTTGTGAACCACGGCAAGTACATCAGAACCCGCGGTGGGAGACCGACCGAATCACGGTTGAGTGGTTACATGCGCGCCTCCTTCGTGGACGAAGAGCAGAGCGAGGAGTGGTATGCGGACCACACGAGGGACCGCGTGTTGCGCGCAGAAGCTGCGCTTGGGAGGGAGTACATCGACCGCGAAGAGGCGTTTGCCGTGACTAACTTCGTCGATGAACAGGTGCGCAATGAAGTTCGTCGCGCAAGGGGGAAAGGGTATGAAGACTGATACCATCATAAACAGTGTCACAACACAACACCGCAACCCAGTCGCCATGTCTGTTGTATCGATCACGTCCTACTTCCAGAACTGCTGCTCGTCGGAGGTATGCGACGCCGACTACGAAGGGGGGATGACAACACTTGGGAAGATGATCCCAGGCTTCCGGCTTTCGGTCGACAAAGAGCTGTACACCGGCGATGATTCCGGAATGGCGATCCGGTTCTGGTGGACCAAGTTTGGCATGCCCAAGTCGAACTCCCCAAGCACTACGTGCATGCTCAAGAAGGTAGGGGGTAAGGAAGGCATAGCTACAGAGACACTCTTCGCGCACAACGACGTGGCCTATCCAATCGATGATACACCGTGCCATGCCCGTGGTAAGGGCCGCGATACGTTCTGCCTGGACCTGATCCAGGTTCAGAAGAACAAGAAGGGGGAATACCTCGTCAAGACAGCAGCCAAGCTCCGGGCTCCACTTGGGCCCGTTGGTGGACCCGGCACGGAGACAACAGAGTACCGCGTATCCTGTTTCAACTGGAAACAGGCCGTGGAGAAGGGGTCGAGCAAATGGGGGGACGCCGAACTCGTAGAGGGCTTCAAGCCCCTCGGTTCTCTTTGGACAACACTTCCCAGAGACAAGGACGTGTACGAGAAGATGAAGGCCATGCACAACTACGCAAGGAGCATGATTGCACACTCCCGCAGGGAGCTGGAAATGGCGACGTTCAAGAGCGAAATGTACAAGCGCATCCAGCCAGTCAGCATCGGTGGTGCAATCGGGTCCATCCCTACCACATGGATGTACGCCAAGCCATGGAGCCCGGCAACGGACTGGCCCATGTTCGGAGAGGAGTTCCTCGACTACTACGACCCGGGTAAGAACGGGTCTCATCTGTGGATCAGCGATCCACTTGCTCGCCTCGTCGGTGCAATCACCCGGTTTGTGAACACCTTTGTGTACAGAGCCGACTACCTCAACGTGGGCGGCAAGAAGTGCTTCTTCGAGATGTTCGAGCCTACTGCGAGGACCGATCTCTCTGGAGACTGCGAAGACCTGAACTTCCTGGTGCAGGAGATGCTTGAATTCTTCAGGGACTACGACTGGCGCGGCAACTCTGCGCTCAAGGCAGGACCATGGAAGAAGGCGCATGAGATGATCCAAGACTATGTCCCAATGGGGTGTCTCAACATGGCAACCTCACCCAGGAAGGTCTTCAACGTCAGCTCGGATAACCCTGAGGAGTGGGAGAAAGTCTTCCACACGTGGCACATGACATGCGTGCTCCTCCCAAAGAGTCGCTTCCCGGGGTTTGGTCGCACCGACGGTCCCAAGAAGGTCTACTGGTGCGAGGCCATCGAGCTCTTCTACCCTGACCCGCTTGTCAAATGGGGCGGGAAGCCCGGCTGGGAAAAGGTTGTCCCGCGTACCACCGGTGCCACGGAAGGGTACATGGGAACCCTCGAAAACTACACGGGAGCCGGGCATGTGATAGGGCCGTGCTTTGGCTTGTTTGGAAGGGTGCCAGGCGACGAACGTGGCACCACTACGTTCAAGGTGGCACTGGAAGGCAGCGATGGCGGCGGTGTCCTCCTTAGCGACATCCTGCGAGACAAGTATACGATCACTCGCCTGCACACACCCAGCAATGTGGGCGAATCGAACATGCACCGAGAGGAATGCCTCTCTGTCCGTGCACCACAGAGGGTGTTCTATCCGTGCATATGCGCGGTTACAGTAGCAGTGGACCCGTGTAAGTGCGTCGTGTGCTCAGTGGTGTGCCCGCAGATCAACACGAGCCTGTTGAAGCCTGCGATCCGTGGGATTGGCGGGATGGGTGGGTCCCACATCTCTCATGGCAGGGACACGTACGTGGGATGCATCGACCAATCATGAGTCAGTGCGCATTTGCAAATTCTAAACGGCTCTTTCGTTTCATCATCCTTCGTCCTTGATGTGCTGCATGAATACGGGATCACCCCGTCTGTCCTCGACACCGTTCTTGTCCACAAACATCCCAGTGAAATCTCCTACGCCAATAAATCTCCATGTATGCTTCACCTGCCCGTCTTCCCTGACCCTCACCAACCTTCCCGGGATACAGTCTTTCTCATCGGTCTTCCCCGGTACAAATGCCCTAGCCAAGTGCACCTCCAAGAGCTCCAATCCCATACCCCTGAACATCTCCACTGCCGCCCTCCGGCTATCAGCACGTTTCTGCTTAATGCGGTCAGATATCCCACTCTTTCTCTTTGCAAAGTCGCGCACACGGTCAGTCACATTGCTCGGTGGAACCTTCTTGCCCATAACAACTAGGTCATAGTCCCATATGTTGTTCTCCAGGAAGGTGATGGTCACCCCCCCGAGCTCGGCCTTGATGGCCCTATCCCACATCTTCCTCTGCTCGCGGCGCGTTTTCGGGAACATGAGCGTGTGGTGTGCTGGTTGAAATGTGAATACACGAATGGTTTTACCAACGGGTAGAAAACAGAACCTCGGCGCAGACATGGGGGTGTTTACCAAACCCACCTGGGCCATAGGAGGATGTCGTAGAGATCGTCTTTACATCCCCGATCGTCTTCACGGCGTCACGGATCATGAAGTCTAAGGTCTGTGTTCCGATACCACCTGGTCCATGCAGCACAATGTAGGCAGCATATTCACGCCTACGTGCAGCTTTTCTCACAGAAATGTGTGGGTTCCGACCACCCGTGACAGGGGACACGGGGGATATGACCGTGTATGCAGGTACAGCGTGGCGAAGTGCAGTGTAGAGTGCGTCTTCGAGGGTGTCACTAGGACATTCTGTCGAACCCATTGTGGAGCAATGAGTTGGGTTGTGTCAGTCGTACCCAGTCCACCCTTAAACGATCACTCTCGCGCATCAAACGACCGAACCACAGTCCGCAGTTCGTCAAGGAAGAAGTACCCACTCTCCTTGTGCACAGAAGAGGAAGCAGCGCGTCTCCGAAGGGGCACCCTCCCATTGAGCATGACGATTCGTGGCTCTCCACGCCATGTCCCGTCGGACTCGTCCGATGCCGAGTTGGGCTTGACGCGGATATACCCATGGTCTACCTTCGCGACGTCGATCGTTGCGCCCTCGAACTCGTAGAACCGCGACTCTCGGCCAGCATCGATACCAATGTACGCACCGATAGATGCACGCCCTGGCCCTGTCCACTGCTTGTGCTCAGCTGGAACCCCCTTCCCGTGCTCGTGAAGGCACATCATCGACTGGCGGATGGGGTTGCCCCGGGCAAGCTCGTGCCTCCCTTCAAGTCCGATGTCCGCCTTGAGAGCAAGTATGTTCTCCTTGTACATCCTTGCTCGCGCACCTTGATCGAGACACGCAAAGTCGAGGCCGCACACCACCGTCTCGGGCACCACTGCAATGGTGGTGTTGTGGGAACAGCACCGTGCAAGGTACTCGTATGACCTTCTTGTAGCACCAGGATCAGGGTCGTTGGCGCCAACGTAGATAGAGACGAACCCCACGCGATGGTTGGTGTCGACCTCGGTGATGCTGCTCAGGAACGCCCACAGTCCGGTGCACGAACCAAGCGT
>Ga0255039_10000165_pt1 | contig 22612 bp, 28 predicted proteins | sample BC1_12_1_MG_FD_181713 | JGI IMG/M metagenome (GOLD analysis project Ga0255039, IMG submission 181713) | Seawater microbial communities from Strait of Georgia, British Columbia, Canada - BC1_12_1 | ecosystem: Environmental > Aquatic > Marine > Strait | place: Canada: British Columbia | collected... | reverse complement strand
TGATGCCGTTAGCGTGTTGAATGGTGGCCAAGTTGGTATAGATAGGTCAGCTCAAGCTTATGCTAACAAGAAGCGTTATGACTTCTTTATGTATAAGCCTTGGCATCTAATCTGGAAGGAGCTCCCGTTCAGCAACTCACTGTTCTTTTACAGGAACAAGCAACTGATTGATAACTGTGACTTGGTTATTATACTTCGGGAGCGTGGTGAGGAAGACAACTACCTAGATGACATCGTGAGGCGTTGTAAGAACAAGAAGAACCCTACACCTTACTGCGAGGTATATTACGATGCTGCTGGCTAAGGCCGTTGGGCTGCTACGCCAGCACACGCCGACCAACCACCATGACGCAGTGATCTTAACTCACAAAGATGAATCCTTTAAGTTATGGAGTGTGGAGGTAGATGCTCACCACACCCCCGACGAGACACGGATTGAGGTAACAGTGCTAGGTACCAGCTACCAAGGATCACATGTAGGGCTAAGCAGAGCCATCTTGACTGAAGCAGGGGTGGAGCCCCTACATCCAACTGATTACACATCTCTATTTAGGCTAATCACTCAAGGGCTTGTGATCACGGAGGATACTACAGGAGCCATCTGGAAAGAGTATTGTAAACGTAAAGGGCTAACCCACAGTGGAGTTATACCAACCATAAAACCAATAAGGGGGTACACTAATGCTTACAAAGACAAAAACCCATGGGCGGGGACACCTATTAGTAGGGATCTTAATCCTATCATCACTTCTATGGATCGCATCCTTGACGGGCTGCAGTACGGCGAGCAGTCTCTTAACGAGCTTAAGTCCAGTCGGGGGCTCGGGGATGGAGGCTCAGATAGGGGATGATGCACTCCTACAAAACAAAAAGAAGAAGAGTGCAAACACGCTGCAGACAGGACACAAGACTGGGAAGGTCTACGGCGCTGTCACACAGCAAGCACAAAGCAGTAATGCAGACGCAAACGTCAACACAAGCACAGTGGACACGCTTAACATTCGGAACGGAGATAACCCCCTCGTTACCATTGTTTTATCGTTGCTACTAGGCTGCTCACTCTTGTGTGCTTTGATTGGCTATGTGCTGCCTGCACCTAAGTGGATCGAACGTAGGTTTAATGAAATGAATAACAACTAGAGGATTACCAAATGAATAAATTAATGAATGAGTATAGTGTATGGTCACAGACGGCTCGTGGTCGAACTTTCCAATTGGCGGTTGATCTAAGCCTTCTCGCCCTCCTGCTTGATAATCTAATTAGAGCATACGTGTAGAGGCTTATATGTATAAATGTACAGAATGTAATGAGCAACATGAAGAGAAAGAGAAGGTAGTAACTGAGAATCTGGTTCTTATCGAGAACCAAGAAGACATAGCGGAGGTGAACTGATGACCGTTGTAGAGCTAGGACTGACACAGCAGTACCCCAAAGAGGCGGAACTAAGTAACCGTCTCATGGAAGTTATATATGAGTATGCAGGTGAGGTGAGTACCCCTGCAGTGATTGGTTGCTTAGATATTGTCAAATCAACCTTATATATGGATCAGTTTGTAACTAGGGATGAGGAGTAAGATTATGAAGCTAAATGATTACCAGAGGGCTGCAGGCGAGTTTGCTCTATATAAGAACAAGCTATACCCTTTCATGGCATTAGCTGAAGAGGCTGGTGAGGTGGCTGGGAAGGTAGCTAAGAGCTTACGTAAGACGGGTACGCTAGACACTAGTGGTACGAGTACTCCATACGCTGGTGTTGTAAGGGAGAGCTTAGAGGCTGAACTAGGGGATGTACTTTGGCAGGTACAGCAGTGCTGCACTGAGTTAGGTTTCACTCTTGAGGAGGTAGCCGAGCTTAATCTATGTAAGCTTCAGGACAGAGAGGCTCGTGATGTAATAGTAGGAGAGGGGGATACTCGTTGATTAAACGTATCCACATCAACCAACATAAGATCAGAAGCAACCATAAGACGGGTGATCGTGAGCCTGTTATTACATGTAAGACCTACAAAGGTAATACGTATTACAGTGAGTTAATGATTGAGGGGCCATGTAAGGTCGTGTATAGACCAGACAAACCCCTCCCGTGTGGTGCTAAGGTGTGGATAGAGACCGAAGCCGGTGTTACAGCACTAGAACCACCCCTGAAACCAACTGACTAGATCTACTCCTGTACTAATCTGTATGAGGATCAAGAGGATTACAACACCGGATGCCCATGATTGCTTACGCATGGACTCTAGTGTCTTGTTTAACTCCTTGCGATCCTCTTCTTCATCCCTCATATGTGCCTCAACGAACTCCTTGAGTCTTTGGACTTCATCCCGTAGGTGCCCTATCTCAATCCGAGCACGGATCATCATTTCCCTATCAGGCTTTCTGCCGCTTAATAGCCCATCAAACATATCCGAATCCCCGTCTTGCACGTACTCTCCTTGTCCGTAATGTTCTTAGGAACTTCTCTGCGTCCCTTCGTCTCTCTTTGTCTGGATACTTTCCATAATCAAAAGCCTCCCACTCGTTACCTAACTCAACTAGAGCTGATTCTATATCGTCAGAGTCTCCATCTACAAATGCTCTTATAGGTCTACGCTTCTCCATAAGAAGAAACTCACCAATCACATCCTGTACAGGTTCACTGAACTTTGTAGTCACAGGGATATTCAATTGATCAACAGCCCACCTAAGCGTACTCTTAACCACTTGATACTTACCTACAGCAGTACTGTATGGAACCCTTCGGTATCCTTTAGACTTAGCCCACCGAACACTGGGTGCATTTAAGTATCCCTGTGCTTCTATGACTTCAGCTATCGTCATGTTAGCTAGCTTCCTACCTTTGAATAAATCAACTCCACCAAAAGCTTTAAGATCCTGTGGTCTAGCATACATAGCATTGTAGTCGCCTATGTGGTTATACTCACGCCCCTTCAGTAACTCACCAAAGAGAGTCCCTACTGGTACCTCTTCCTCAACTGAGAACACTCTAATCACTTCAGCATCTTGGTTCTTAGTAGGAACCATAGCTTCAGTCTGTCCCTGTATGAGGCCCAGTGCTATTAACACGGAAAGCCCCCAAGCTCCTATCCTTTTAAGTATCATCGTCATTCTCCTTCATTGACTAGCGGTAGTATCCCCTCTAAGTCCTTAAGTAACTCTGCAGTACTTGGTGTGTTTTCATTGAGTCCAAGTTTCTTCATGAGCTTACCTACATCTTGCATTGTGATGTCCCTACCTAATGCAGCCCTTGCCTTCTGAACCTCTGTAACTACCTTCTGTAGGTTAGGATCTTGCTTCACCTCATCAGCTGTAGTTACCTTTGGAGCTGGACTTGTTTCCTGTGACTTGGTAGCCTCTGGCTTGTCCGTTGCAGGTCTACGTATGTCATAGGTCTCATAGAACTCCTCAGCACGCTCAGGGTTATTCTTGATCAGAGTGTTCATCCATTTAGCGATACGGCCGTAGCTAGTACCTACAATGTTACGAGCATTGCTATACTTAGCTTGGAAGCTTCTGCCTCCACCTGTAGGAAAGCGCTCATTCATCTGGAGCTCAACTAGTCCTGTCTTAGCATTAACTACCAACTCAATCTTACCATCTGCAATGTATTCCTTGACTACAGGATCACTGACAAGCTTACGGAACTCACCATGAGCTTGATCTAGCAGGCCTCTAGCTGCATCTGTCAGTCCCTCAGTGCTCAGGTTGTCACGTTCAGCTAGCTCTAAGGCAGCGTCAAAGGCTGCAGGAGCCTTACTAGAGTCAGTGTCTGGATTCCCTAAGTTGTCTGTCACTGTCTGTCCTGAGGCATCTACGGCCTCCTGACGTACAGCAGTGGAGACCTTAGTGTCTGCAGCTACGATGTCAGTGGCATCCTTCATAGCTTCCATAGGGTTAGCTTGTAGTCTCGCCTTGTCGTAAGCTCCGCCTACTGCATCCTTTTTAAAGAACGCTGACATAACAGCTACCGAACTCTGTGCCCTCTGGACTTCAGGATCTCTAGCTACATCTAACTTACCTGAACGAGAAGCCTTGCTTATGTTGGTCGCTAGGTTAGTAGCTACTGTCTGGAACTTACCCATGAACGCTGTGTTGTTCACCAAGTTGCCAAAGTTGTTATCCATCATAGCATTAAAGACTGTCTGCTCTCCGGGATCAAGGGTTGACATAATGACATCAACAGCTTGAGCACTCTCTACTTTCTGAGCATCATCCAACATGGTACCCAGCTCTTTTCCTGATAGGAGTGCACGCTTACGTGTTAACTCTGCTTGAAAGTTCTTATGGTTCTGGAGCTGACGCTCAGTGCCCAGTATAGAGGCTGCATCTGAGGCTTGTGTACCAGCTGACTCATAGGCTATGAACGCATCGTTTGCTTGCTTTAACAACTCTGGGTTGTTTGGATCAGCTGCTAACTTAGCTGCGAAGGCTAGATAAGTAGAGTCTAGGTTATTCAAGAGCGTACCGTACACACCATCTGCTCGGGTAGATAAGTCAGTAGACTTCAGCTTGTTGATGTTGGTCTGACTCTCTAACCATAGGGAGTCTACGTCTGACGAAGAGGCATTAGGATCTAACTCAGCTCCTGCGTTTTGTAAGTCAAGTCTGCGTTGGTCATCCTGCTTTAAAGCGGCTGCACTTAAGCCCCCTACCGCTGTTGACCTGATGCCCTCAAAGTCCTCTTTAAAGGCCGGTACAGAAGCAGCATACCTACTCTTCAGCTTAGCTAGTCGAGTCTTCTTAGCTGTCTCTGTGATTCCTGATTCCAATATGGAGTTCACATCTTTTTCATACTTAAGTAGTGACGTTCTCCCTGCCTCATCATTGGCATCCTTAACGGCCTGAACTCTCCCCTTTGCTATGGCATTGGGATCAAAGACATCTAAGATGCCTGCCTTGTTTATGGCTTGATCAGGCTGCACTACGGTGCTAGCTGCCTGACCTCCTTGAACGTCCGGTAGTGGTTGTCTAGCCATTATTCATCTTCCTCTTCATTGTTTGCATTAGCTTTCTCAGTCTCTAAGTTGATCTGAGCAGCCTGTAGCTCTTGTAGTAGTGCGTGCAGCTTACGATTCTTAAGTACTGCAGGTGTGTTCATGACACGCTGCATCTGGCTTGAGTTGAATGCTGCGTCCTGTAGGGCTTGCTCTGCAATAGCTTGGTCTCTTGGTGTCCTATCTACAGTGATCCCCCTATGAAGTCGCTTAAGTGCATGCCTAGCATCAGGCTCCTCATAATGATCTGCTATGATATTATACCAACTGTTTAACCAGTTCTCTGCATCATCGTGGCGTCCATCACCTACTGCCTCATAATAGTATTTAACTATCCTATCTACGTTACCATTAATGTCTGCTTTAGCTCTAGCATCAGCATCCTTAGTTCTGTAGTAGGCTGAAGTAGCTGAAGGTTGTATCCCTGCAACTGCTTTCAGTATGGCCTCACCATCGGTACCTACGTTGATCAAGACACCCTTCTTAGTGGAGAACTCATACAAGGTCTGCCCTAACTGTGTATCTATTGGATCAGCTTGCTCTGTAAGTATTAAGGCATTTCTTATAGCTGGTACAATGCGAACCATTTCGTTAACAGTAGCATCTACCTTCTCAGCTGTAGACCAATCCTTTACTCCAGTGATGAATCCAATCTTACCTGTAAGTCTACCTATGTCACCTAGCACTGAGCCACTTGGCCCTAAGGCTGTCTCAAGTACACTCTTAGACTGAATACGTTCAGCATCTGATAGCGGAGTAGCATCATATAAAGCTAAGGCTAACTCATCTATGTTAGCTAACGCTGAGAAGCTACCTGACACACTGGCTTGACTTAACTGGAAGTCATCCTCTGCATCTGTACCCTTACTCCAAGCATCTGCATTAAACATAGCATCTACAGTGGCATTGACTGCGAAGTCCATTAAGCCACCTCTTATCATATTAGATACATACTCAGCTGGAAGGATCGTGCCATCATCCAACTCTACGTCAGAGATCTGTAAATCACTGTCAGCCATAAGCTTGTTAACTAAGGCATAGATACCTACACCCTCAGCACCATAGGTAAGCAAGTTAAATGCAGCCATACGCATTTTCTCTCTGCCTGTAAAGACTTTGGAGCCTCCAAACCGTTGAGGCACAGAAGCCATAAGAGCTTTATGTCTAACTGCTAAGTACTGACTTGTAACCGATAACAAACCTTCTTGGTAACCAAAGTTATCCATTCTAGTCATGTTAAAAGAGTACTCTCTAGTCATGTGGGCAACCTGCCCCCATTCCTTTTCAGTTAGCTTCGCTAATGGTTTACCTAAGGTCTTAGCATGCTTGTGAGCTGCAAAGGTAAACGTAGCTCCTAAGTTAACTACCTCACCTGATTCAAACCCAATACGTCTCATAAACTCAACTGGCTTATTGAAGACGTTACTTCCGGGCACTCCAAACTTAGCTACTTCATCTAACTGTATGTTAGCATTAAGTTCATTTAGTCCGGCTTTCTCAAACCTCTCAAGGATCATTTGGTTACGTGAACTCAGTGGTACTGTAGGCTTGCGAGCCTCAAAGCCCTTACCAAACCTACGTAACGCTGCTTCAGCTCCCACATGGTAGCCTGAGGCTAGTGTCTTAGCTTGTACAGCTGGATCTACACCTGTAAGGAATAAACGTTGCTGTCCCTGTATAACAAACTGACGTACAGGGTTTAAAGCTATCTGGTATGTAAAGGCTACATTCTTAAGTACACCACCTAGTGATCTACCTTCCTGAGCTTGCTTCTGTACAGCTCTACCTAAACCCTCTGATAAGCCACCCTTGTTTATTAAGTCATCACCCATACGTATCATGTACACACGCATACGAGCATCCAGAGATGTACCTGTTCCTCGCAGGGCTTCCATGTATTTAAATACTTGTTTAGCTTGCTCTACCGCAAGGTCACTGGTCTTTGTAGGATCAGACGCTAAGATACCATCAATTGTCTTTGGGAACTTACCCTTAAGACTTGGATCTAGTACGTGACTAAACTCCTTAAGGAACTTAGCCTCAAGTGTTTTGACAGCATCGTCAATGGAGGTCTGCCTAGATACTGTACCCAGTGAACGCTGAAGTGCTTCCATAGGATTAGCAATTAAGTCTGGATCAGATACGTGAAACTTAGAGGATCGAGACTGATAGAACATCATATCATCAATATGGTAGACGTTCGGATCACTGATGCCCTCGTTCTGACGTAGTGCAGCCAAGAGGCTGTTGTCAAACGTAGGCTCCACATCCATACCTTTAAGTCTACCGGCAGCACGTTCAGCTGAGATCCAGTCTAAGGCTTGCTGCTTAGTTCTGAAGTTACCCAATGCCTGTAAGGAAACATCACCACCTGCAGACACTGATCGAGCTCTTACGAAGTGAGCACCTTTATGGTACCGGCTTACATAGCCCGGACGCTTCTTAAGTACATTAGTAGGCAGTAGGCTTACATCCTTAGCTATGGTTCTTGCCGGAACCAGCATAACACGGTACTCATTTCTACCTTCTACCAATGGAACTTTAGTCTTACCTAAGCGGTAACCCTTAGCATACAGACTCTCTATGTGTGCTCTATTCTTAGCATTGCTGAGCTTCAGGACTTTACCTGTAGCCATATCAAGTATCTTGTCTGACTTATCAATCTTAAAGGAACCTGTGCCCCCTTTGTTTATCTTACCAAAGTCATCTAAGAACTTAACAGGAGCCATGTTACCTTTATGTGTGATAGTACTTAGGTAACCCTCACGTAGCAGTGACTTTCGTAAAGCATCATTCTCAATAGTGTGCATCTTATTCCAGAAGACACGAGCAGCTCTATAAGCCTTAGCTTCAGCTACTGTAATAGCTTTACCATCAACACCTACCATGCCTGATAGAGTGATGTCACTAAACTCCTCACCAATCTCTTCACCACGTTTCAGTAGGTAGTTTGCATTGATACGGGTAGCCTCGTCAGCCTTAAGGTAGTCAGCATCAACTATCTTAATTAGATCAGCTTTCATACGTTGCTCTGCATTAACTGCAGCGTTACCCAGCTCTCTAACTGAGTTGTCCATAGTTGAGGAGAACGATCTGAAGTAACCGCCCCAACCTGCTTTACCCTTGACGTCCTTAAACGATAGATTAGCTAAGTCATCAAGTGGGTCAATGGGAACCTTATTGTCCATACGGACATACCAGCCACCACTCGCGCCTTGCTCAGCAACACCACCAGTATAACCCCTACGGGCTATAGCAGCATTAGCTGCTTTCTCTGAGGCGAACGCTCTGCCTGTTTTATCGGTACCTATCCTGATTGATAGGTCGATAGACGTTGCGTCATCTGATACTCTGTACGTTGAGTTAGCCACGTTAATTGACTTATCCATACGTTGTACCTGAGCCTGCTTAAGTATCTTTTGGAATCCTTGCTCAATACCTGCTTGTGATACAAGCGACTCGGCAGCACTACGAGGCGGTGTGAGGGCTGCAGCGTAAGCAGCAGACTGCTCAGTGAACTCCTCAATACCATCAAGCATCTTAGTCTCAGGAGCCTCACTAATCACCTTAGGCATAGCTGAGTTAGCTAACTGCTCATCTGATAACCCTAGAGCTTTCTGCATCTCTACGTCACCATTCTTAGCTTTAGCTAGCTGGCTGGCTGCTACATCTGCATTCTTAGCATTGATAACAGCCAAGTTCTCAGAGTCATCTGCACTCTTAGCGAGTCTGCGTGCTGTGCTCCAACCTTGAACACCTCTACCTAGACCTTTCACAGCCTTAGCAACAGCAAAGGCGTCTACAGCATTGATAGCTGCACCCGCACCCACCCAGAAGTTCTGAGCATCTTCATCCCACCACCTGTCAGGGTCAAGCATAGTGAAGTACATCATCTCACGCTCTAGTCCATTCAAGTCTGGATCATTCTCAATGTGCTCTAAGAAGCTTAGAAGCTTAGCTTGTCGCTCCTCAAACGGTGTGTTTAAGTATATGTCATTAAGGACTACGTTAATAGACTCCTCTTCAGTCACATTGGTCAAGCCGGTAGCATTAGAGGCATCCCAACCTTCCCATGATCTAATTGAATTATTAGCGCTCAGTGAGTAGTTCAGGGGCACAAAGAACTCAAGTATATCCATACCAGTCCCGAAGCTGAATGATACAGCATCGTTACGATCTATAGCATCTCGTACCGCACCAGTCAAGTCATCCAGTTTACCTGTAGCTTGAGTTAGCTTTATATTAGCAGCTTCCTCAGGGTCATCGACCTCAGCATCAATGAACTGCTCACTCTTAGATGTGTACATATCCATGAGTTCATCTGAGGAATACTCTTGTGCTATCAGTGCCGGATCACGGCCAGCTATAATGGCTGCTTCTACTTCTTGGAGTCTGCGTGCCTTATTAGCCTTGATAGACTTATGCTGGAGCTCCACAGAGCCCTTCTCAGCGATGTTAGGGTCAGCTACTATACCAGCTACTGTTTCTGTATTAATCTCCCCGTGTTGCATCACAGAGAGCCTACCCGCATCTACCTCAGGGGTTACTTGCTCAAGGTCAATCTGTTCCTCTTTAAGCTCATCCACATCGGGTGTGAGTAGGCTAGTCTCTTCATTCTGATCTGTCAATAAAGGCATCTTATTTCCTATTAGTCTGTATCCGTAATGTCATCAGACTTCACATTTGGGTTTACGGTTCCTTTAGCTCCGACTGCTGCAGCTTTCTCCCAGAACCCAGTGGCACTGGCTGTACTAAAACCAAAGTTACCTACAGTCTGTGCTGTATTGGCTACGCCTGTAGCAGCAGCTCCAGCTCTCAGCCTCTGACTTATGAATGCGTCTGCTTGTTCAGACTGTTGTATATTGGCTACACCTGATCCTGTCTGCGAGGATACACCTGATACAATACCACCTGTAGTGGAACTATCACCACCCTCATTGGCTTGTATGTTCAAGGCTTGTGCTCGGGACATCCGCTCCTTCCTTAGAAGGTTACGTTTTGACTTGAGGTTAGCTCGTTTCTGTTCTATAGCCTCACGCTTCTTAGCCTTCTTGTTTTCTCTCTGAGCTTCACGTTGCTTACTCTGACTTGAAGCTGTTCCAGCTATGCCTACAACAAGGCTTACTGCTGATACCGCCATACTTAATCCCCTATGTACTTAGCATAGTTGACCTCGACACGAGACATACCAACTGCCTCACATAACCTGTCAAATCTATGTGCTGTTTTCATATGAAGCATCATGACTGATACTCCTATATCTTTTAATTCTTTCTCTGCGAACTTCATCATCTTGAATGCTATAGTTCCGCCTCTGCATGATGGGTCTACATACATGATGTCATTCATTGCATACAAGTGATCTTGGTAGTGCATGTGGGGGGATACAAATGATATGTAGTACCCCACGATGTTACCACCATCTCGTACAGTGACTGTGTGAGTCACACCAAGCTCCTCTAATTGGAGGTATCTGTCATAGTCAGGATTGAAGTCTATCTTGTCCTGATTCAATGCGATCTCACCATAGTGCTCAACTAGCAATGGCTTAAGTTCTTCCAGACAGTTCTTTAATAGTTCAACTTGGTATGTAATCATTTTAGTCCTCTGAGACACTTGTTAATTGGGCAGCGAAGCCGAGTAGCTTGAATGTGCTACCTGTAGGACAGTTAAACCTGAGTTTAATTGCATTACCTACACCCTTGATTTTTGATTTAGTGATTACCGTGTCCCTGTAATCTTTTACATTGACAGCTCTGTAGACATCCTTAGTCTTGCTCCACTTACCGCTATCCCCTGATTCATACCACTCCATACGACCTTGCATGGTTAAGGATGAGTCATCACGCTTACGCATAAACGTGTGTACCATAGGTGACTGCTTTCTAGTAGTTGGATCATCTATAATCAAAGCCTGTGACGCTAGGGAACTTAAAATCGGAGTTTCATCCTGATCATAATCCTCTAGTAGTGAGTTGATAGGATCGTTGGTTCGTATCACTCGATCTATTGCACTTGTTAAGTCTGTACCCCGTAGATTGAAAATCACCTCCTTATCCGTGCTCATTACAAAGTTAGATACTGTACCGAAGTCTAAGCCGGGGGTTGGGGTGTCTGGCTCAAAGCGTAGGGTAACTGTATCGTTCGTATAGTTCTTCATGATCAAAGTTCCAAGAGTAGCTACAGCATTGTTGTCTGTGACTGTAACGCTCACTGCTGAGCCTCCTGTCTGTAACTCACCATCGACTACTAGACTTAGATCGCTGATCACTGTTTGCACTGTGTTGGGTGCGCTAATGTAAGCTATCTCAGCTAAGGATGGGTTGTACTCGTACCATTCACCGCCTGCTGCTGAGGACTGTGATCCACCTTCAGCGTTGTCAGCTACTGTCCATGAGAATTCTTGAGTGCTGGCAGACTCACCTACAGTATCTAGTAGGGCTAGTGGCGTAAGCTCGTCATTAGTCTTACCCTCTATAGGGTTATACACTTGGAACTGGTAAGCAAACTTATAAGTCCCGGGAGTCACTATGGCATGACCACCTGTTAAGTACACAACACCCAACGTGTTCTCCCAGTAAATGGGGGAGGTAGGTATAGCTATAGCTCTATCAACATACAAGGGATCAGAGTCATCTGTGTAATCAAACACGGGCAGATCCTGTTCAAAGAAAGCCCCTGTCTGTACATTGAAACAGAAGACTTTACTACGTTCCCTAGATGCTGTGCTGCTGGTTCCGGCCGGAACCGCTTGTAGATACACTCGTTGTTCACGAGAATCGTAAGCACCTGTGATGCTAGTTCTATCTATGCTCTCAAGCAAGTAGTCATCTATAGCTTCACTGATCTTAACTGCTGTAGGTTCAGCGGATACCTGATCTTGGTTGACTGCATACAAGCCATCATCTGACATATAAACAACAAGGTCACCAGCTTCTATAACTGAACCAGCGGCAGTACAGCCACTATTAGTTAGCTTACGTAGTACGTAGTCATTAGGCTTAAAGCCTGTCTCACCTTGTACAATAGCCCATACCCCGTTCTGAGCAAACACTAGCAGTGCGTTCTTGTAAGACTTGAGCTCTACTATATTCAGGATACCGGCTATGGTTATGTAGCCTCCATCCGTGTCTACAATGTCACTGTTCTCAAAGGAGGTAGGATCGGCAGCTGAGTAGCACTTACCAAAGTCATCAGTAGCTGACCTAGAGTAGAAGAGTCTGGCTGCTGTCTTATCTAGCTTATACTGAGATTCAAGCCTCTGCTTATTTGCTACATTGGCGTCTGCATCTACGAAGTTATCGAGAGCATTGTTATTGAGAATAGGCTCTACCCCTGCAAACCAAAGACGACCACCCCAGTGCTCAACAGACTTAAAGCTGCTATCACTTACAAGGTAGTATGGCTGTGTATCTACAGCTAGTCCTGTGAGATTTGTTACAGTTGAGCCTCCTTGTGACAATCCAGACAGGTTAGCAAACATATTAGTGAACGTACCACCAACAAGGTCACCTGTGCCTAGAAGCTCTTTCAGGTTAGTTCCCTCTGGGATCTTAACACCTATACGTGGCCCACCGGAACCATCAGGCCATGAGGTGACTCGTACAGGAACCGTACCGGAATAGAATCGACCTGAGAGTTCATCTGTCCACCCACCATGTGTAAACTCTAAGATAGTACCTATTGCCGGAAGGGGTGAGGGTACTACGGCATATGTCAAATACAACTCGTTAGCGTTCTCAACTGCAATGCCTGTAGCTTGATATACTAGCAGGCTGACATTAAGACTAGCTGTTACACTGGAAGGTGTCGGTGAGTATGCATCATAATAAGCACTATTGGTTACATCATATACTGAGTTACCATTAGCTCCTCTAGCATCACCAAAGGCATCGAAGATAGTCTGATTGTAGATACTGTAATCCACAGTAAACTTACTGCCTACTGCTGTAGGGTTCTCTACGATCCCGGCAGTGGCTACGTCAGCCATTGAAGGTGTAGAGCTTATATTAGTGTCAAAGTCTGTGATGTGTGTCAGTGACCATCCTGCGTTTAGGATGTTGTACTTGTAGAATAGGTTAGGCGTGCCCCCTGTGAACTCAACAAGGGCACCTCGTGCAGCTTCCTCCCTAATAACATTAGCAGTGTCATACGGGTTGTCATAATTAGTCACGCCATCAAAGTCACGAGTCCGCACACGGATCAATGTTACGTCATATGTATTCAGTGCCTGATTATAGATAACCTGTATAGGTCGTATAGCTGGATGAGCTATGACCAAGGTAGACCCTTTATTAGTATAAGTACAGATAGTACTTTTAAAGTAAGAGGCAGAGAACTCAGCTGAGTATTGTGTCAGGTCAATTGTAGTTCCGGTACCATACTGCTTAGGCGTGATCACTACGTCACTACCCAACTGAGATACAAGGATGGAACGCTCTGTAGAACCGTCAGGCTTCCATATAAAAGAGCTAGTTACATCAGATGCTATGGACGGTACCTTCTTTCCGGCATCGTTCTCTTTGTTGCTGTAGTCGTCTATACGTAGACATTGCGTCTTGATGTTAGGCTGAACCTGCAAGCCTCCACGCTGCTCAATAGAACCATCTCTATTGATCACAACGTTGGAAGCCTCACTTAAGGAGTCAGGTGGCGCGTTAACTTCGTTGACTTGTTTTACCAAGCCTTTAGCGAAGCTATAAAACGGTAGTTTCCCCTTTGTCGCTGCCATCTTCTACTGTCTCCTTTGCTGTGCTTTTAGCTTTACTCTTGGCTTTCGTTGCGCTTCGAGTCTTGTTTGCTTTCTGCTGCTGTTCTTTCTTTTGAGCAGCTACTGCTTTATTGTGAACATCCCAATTAGCATCTAAGTGCTGTAGCAATGCTGTCTCTCCGTGTCGCCGTGACCATAAACCCTTAAGGCTGTCAGGGATCTCTCCACCCGATTCAAACTTGATCTGAGCGTGTCCATACTTCTTATTGAAGTCCATATAGAAACGCTTGCCGGTCGGCAGGTATCCGTAGTCCTTACAGACAGTCTCATACGTATCCCCACTATTGATTTCTTTAAACTCAGGGATGTGAGAGTCTGCTATGTTCTTATCTTGTAAATTCATGGGCATGTTGGTCTAACGCCTCCGTCCAAACGATTTGTATTTAGGGTTTTTAGTAACCCGTGATTTACCTTTCTGGGATCTGATCTTGCCATTACGTAAGTCTCTATCTGCATAAGCATGCTGCCTTTGTTTATACAAGGCAAAGCATCGAGCTTTTGAATCTGAGAGAAGTAAGTTGACAAGCTGTTCATCAAGGTATGGGAATTGATAACTGTCAGTGAGAGTCATCGAAGGTCTTTGTTCAACCTTAGCTAAGGTCTTGTTAGCTGAGACTCCTGTAGCATCCTCTGTACTGAGGTAGGAGTTCATAAGAACGTAATCACCACCTGAACTATCTCTGTAGATAGTGAAGTACTTAGGTTCCTGATCTGATCTAATATAGTAACTAATACTATCTATAATAGTTGTAGTAACATTACTTGTAAGTCTTTGGTTACTGTTTGAATGTTCTATGAACTCTTCAAACTCTATATAGTCTATTATACCATAATCACCAGTAGATAGCAAGTATCTTAACTCATTTATTTCATTAATATCTTCAGGTAGTGTAAATTGATTGTATGTGGTAGCTGTATTGGGTACAGCTATGAGTTTTCTACGTACATGCTCAGACGGTAAAGCCATCTCATCAACAAGCAAGTCATAGGTTGACTTGATAACACTGGCTAGCTGTAAAGCCTCTTCAGTGTCATTGATACTGTCAATGTCATCATAGTCCATCTCATTGCCAATATCTTGTACTAGCTCTAACAGTGTCCGTCTACTCATTTCTTCTTACCCTTACGGCCCCCTGCTGCTTTACCAACTCGGTTGCCTGCCTTGCCCCCTGCGGAGCGGTTAGATTTACGAGACTGTACCTTAAGGTTGCCCTTGCCATTCCCGCCTCCAGACTTCAGAGACTTCTTATGACCAACATCCTTACCTGCTACAGCAGCCTTACCTTTAGCCTTAACGACTTTACGTCTAGCTCTGTGTCTAGTAGCGTCTCCAGATGCGGAGCCTGCAGCGGTCTCTCTGCGCTTCTTGGCAGTCTTATTCTCTTGCTTATAGTCTCTTACATAGTTTGGACTTGATGGCATATAACCTCCTTAAGCCTCTATTATTAATCCGAGTTCTTTCAAGCCTTCAACACCGTCAGCCTCAACATCAGCATACTCATCCATCAATTCAGATGTCCACTCTGCAGGTTCCGGTCTTGGCTCTGGTATCTGCTTTTTATCAGTCATAATTAAGGCTCCTTCACCCACCACGCAATGTAGTAACATGTCAAGACAGTATTGAGATTCCGGTCATCCGAGTTCATGCTGAATGACGTGTCGTTTTGTGCGTACGCATTTGCTGTATATCGTGTACCTAGCTGAGGTGTGAGGACAACCTTAACATTAGCCCCTTCACCTACGGGGAATGTTTTCGGGTAGCTTACAACTTTAGTATGTTGTCCATCATTTGGCTCTGTACCAAATTGACACATAGCCACAAGTTCACCATCTTCATAGAATTCAGCCCAGCCTGTTGTTGACGTTCCCCCAACTTTCAGAGTATCACCGTCATAACCGTTCTCGTCTGCCCAATAGACAGCACCTTTGCCTGCTATCGCAAGAGTAGCATTTAACTGGTAGGCCGCTTTCGATCGCATGTTGTTTGTCGTGGGACTGTCGCCCATACCACATATAGCGTAGGTACCGTTATACCCCGGCACACAGGCCAATGACTGCCCATTTGTAGGCAGTGTGTAAGGTAATACGTTAGTGACGTTGTTAGAGCCTACAGACAAAGTTTGCATGGCAAATACAGGGTCGCCTGTTACCGTATCAATAAATGCTATGTAACCAGTTCCTACGGTAATTCCTATGCCAGAAGTGGCTTGGGTTACTCGTGGAGTACTGTGCTCTATAGTGTGCACAAAGTAAGGTCGTGAGTTAGAGGTGTTTACGTCATTCCACAACTTCTCAATGAATATCATTGTGTCATCGGTATTAGGTGAGCCTACATTCCAATTATTTACGGTAAAACCCCCTAAAGCTCTTACGTCAACAAAAGCATTATGCCCATTTGGTGTAGATTCTAAAGTTATAGTTTGCGCACCGGCACCACTGGCGTCTACACCGTGGTGTACTATGTGCGCTTCAGTACCTGCGTCATCAAAGAACTTTAGTGCAAATACGCCTGTTGAGAACTCGCTTCGTGTGAAGGAGAAGCCTGCACCACTACTCTGGAAAGCAAACGTAGGGGACAAGCTCCCACCTAAAACTTTAGGTAGTTGTGTTCCACTCTGCATCTTATGTATATTACGCATAAGTGCTCCTTACTTATAGCTAGACACTGACATAGTGGCTGCGTCTGTGCCTGTCTCAGTGAACTTGAGGGAGACTGCGCCTCGGTACACGTAAGTATCATACCCAGCTGCCATAGCAGACACTAGTTCTTGCTCTGTACCTGCCTCGTTGATAGCCACTACGGTCACTGTACCTGAGCCCTTCACCTGCACGCGGTGTAAGTCACAGTAAGGTAAACTTGGGTGTGACCATGTTTGGGTCTCTGATGTCGCTAATATAGCCTCTGTAGCGTCTTCTGGTAGTACTGCTTCAATGTTGTTCATTTAGTATTCCTCTGCCACGGTTTGGTATTTTCGTGTTGTTTTTTGTAGGCCTCAATTTCATAATCAATGCCCATATAGCCTTTTTGTATGTATTGTTTAAAGTACCGGAGATGGAACTTAATGTACCCATCCCTTCGTATTTGCTCTACGTGAGTCCACTCGTGTCTGCGTAAGGTCTCCTGATAGAAAGCCTTGTTGTAGAATATGAAGGGGTATACGGTGATACCCCATATGGTTCTTGGTAAGAACCAACGATCACAATGGATCTCTCTAACCTTAAGCACTACTTGATCTCATAGGAGCCCACAAGCCGGAGCTCATAGTGCTCAATGTCGTCAGCAGTGACCTGCACTACGATCTCATCGCTCGATGTACTGGCCGACATACTTGCGACTGGAAGATTATCAGTGTAATCAAACCCTAGACCTGCTACGTCATCTGTATCATCAAAATCGCTAGCAACTGGTAAGGACAACAGAAAGGTAAAGGTGGTAGGGCCAGAACTAGGTCGCGCCTGCATCTTAATTGTGAAGGATACGATATTACCTATACGCTGGTAGAAGGCCTTATCAACAGTGCTGTCCAGATAGTCAGTTATGCCTGTAACCGTAGGCGACCACGTGCCCGCAACTATATCAGCAACTGTTGTCTCTAATGCAGTGATGTCTGAGTTGGCTGTTCCCACCACAACAGTCAGTGCGTCTACGTTACCGTCTACCTCATCAACAGCAGCACCTAACTCAGTAGCTGTGAGGCCACTCGTAGACGGGTCATACGCATAGGTATTGGCATTGTTGCTAAATGTGTTAACGCCCGTGAACGTCTGGGTACCTGCTAGGAAGGCGTCTCCGCCCCCTAGAGGTGTAAATGCAATAGTGTAGCCATTGTTACCATCGTCTACGATGTCAATGACACCGGGACTGTCTGATACAAGTGAGAAGTTGTGCTTTACTATCTTCCAGCCACCAGCTGTGTACTGATGGGTTGCAGATACTACGTCACCCGGCGTAGGATAATATTCACCCTCACTTGGGTTAAGAGGAAAGTCAATGCAAGCCATTAGAGATCCTCCTTCCACATAACTGCTGCTAGTACGTCAGCCGTACCTGTCGTTGTTCTGCCTGATATGGTGATTGAATCCCCCGGCAGTACATGTACGTCCCATTGATGTAGGTCAATGACCTCAGAGGACTTGTCAGCTAATATGATCGCTGTGATTAACTCACCACCAGTGACTGTTGTGCCAGCAGTGTCCTGAACTGCGATAGATACAAGTTGATCATGGTAATCAAAGTCAGGGACACCAGCTACAACAGCATTCATCCGCACCTCAATGATGACGCTCTTAGATCCTTGATCGGTACTCACGGAGAGTGCCCATGGTAGGATGTCGCCTAAGTTGACCTTAGTACCAAATGTCTGTCTGTTCTGTAGGGTTAGTATATTGGTAGCCGTCAGCCCCACACCTGTCTTGAAGTTAAGCTCAGCATGTACGGCCTCTGAGTGCTCGTTCTTACCTTCAATGAAAGTAGCAACAGAGCCACCATAGACTGCTGAGTCTGTAGTACTGCCCGAGTTAGCTGCTACGTACCCTATACGATATGAGGGCTGCGACATTGACGGCCGTACTGCCGTGTTTGCGTACTTAATCTTATGCACGAGAGTGAACTTACCTGTTTCAGGGTCTTCAATCTCAAAGTCAATATCTCCAAACCCAAGGTACTGCATCTGGACTCGGTAGACATTACCTTTTGATGGGTCTAACCAAGCAGCTACACTAGTGTTCCAATCAGCTTGTGCAATAAGTTCTACAGTGGGTGTCACACCAGCCACACGCTGTACCATGTTACCAACGGAAGAGCTGCTTGAGTATGAGAACGCCCCAGACGCTGGTTGGCCTAAGAGCGATCGTATAACAACACCGTCTCCAATCTGCTGGAATGACCATAAGGCTAGGCCGGCTTCTAGGCTCAAGCTATCAGCTATCTCACGGGCATCACCAACTAGGGTGCCCACGCCTGTTAAGTTAACTGTGTACACTACACTCTCAATTGTAACAGAGGCTGCTTCAGCACCTGACGCAAACGTAGTGATTGTAAGATCATAGATCTCTTGTTGTCCATATGCTGTGCGTATGATACCGAAGTCAGTGCCGATGTAGCCAAATCCCAAGGAGTCTGTAGCATTCAAGAGACCAACGGATAAGCGGCAATCAGCCACTGGAGTCACTGGGAACCGTGCTGTCATCTCGCCTAAGAGACCTTGCCCGGGTTTGTAGTGACACGCATCTTTAGAGAAGATCGTACCTAGACCTGACGTAGTGGTACCTGAGGAGCAGTAGAATTCAGACTCTGTGTTAGCACCTGCTGTGGCTCCTGTGCCAGATGTGATAGTACGCATCTTACTGCCTACACCATACTGAGCAGCAGCCTGTACTATGGGTGTGCGTTCAGCTACAGCTAGCTCACCAAATGCTGTTTTATCTTGATCGGAACTTGGTATGAAACTCATTAGTAGATTCCCCACTCAGTCACACCACCAACCAGATAGGCTGATGGATTATTGGAGCCTACTAAAGTTAGTGAGGCGTCGCCATTAATTGTATCACTACCGTCAGCAACAATGATCACATTGCCTCCTGTAGTGTTTGCTTTTCGTACGTTGTAGTTGTAACCGTCAGCTAATGCTACTAGGGTTATTGTTACATCACTAGCTGAGGCATCTACAGATAGTGTCTGTGTTCCTGCATTAACTGTTGTGTTTGTTGATACCTCAGTTACCGGATTAGACACGGATTCTGGGGTGTTCACTTCAGCAAAGGACATCTCCACCCATGCTGTAGACGTTACGCCCACAAGCCAGTAGAAAGCACGTATGCCCGTGGACTCACACAGAAGAAAGTATGTAAGGTTATCTGGGTTACCTGCAGGCAGGGTATCACCTGTGTCTGCTGTAGCTTGTAGCTCCAAGTTACCTAAGTCAATGATGTCACCACCAACAACTAAAGCACCTGACATGTACAAGTCTTTTAAATTAATTATATCGTTATTGCCTACATCTTTGTTAGCAGTTAACGTTGAATCTGTACCATTCTTATATACCGAATCTCCAAGTGCATCTAGGAGTACGGCGAAGTTGTTATTTAACTGATTAAGAAACGATGTCTCATTAGTGAGACTGTTTAATGTATTCAGTGTTATGTTCTTGCTATTTGCCATTGTGCATTCCTAACTTGAGGTAGAGACAAAAAAGGGGGCACTAAGCCCCCTCTCTATTAGTCACGAGTATAAAGTGTGACTTTCATCTTACCGGCAGTTACTGCTGTCCAAGCCAGAGTAGTGCCATCAACGATAGTGATAGCGTCTGTATCGGTTACAGTGCCTGCGGTGTCACCAGCGCCACTAACTGCAGTACCATTCAAGGTAGCTGTACCAGTTAGATCTTCTGTGACTTCAACGCGGACTGCGTGGATTAGACCTACGGCCACATCAGCAGTAGGCAGTGCAGTTGCATCAATTTCACCTAAGTAGTGCTTATTGAATCCTGCGCCATCGCCACCAGTGGTCTGCGTATCAGCAGAAGACTCGTAGATCAAGTGAACGTTATTACCGTTCGTTACTTCAGTATAAGACATTAGTTATCTCCTAATTAAATAGTGTTCTTAGTTTTAACAGAAACCAATGCTTCTGGACGGTAAAGATCAAGGCCATAACGAGTAGTAGTGACATATTCATCACGCTGCTTGTTAATGTTTCGATCTGACTCTACACGTACTTGTTGACGCCATGCACCAATGAACGGCTGAGCAGAAGGATCTGCTGAGAAGAACAAAGACTGGTCAAAACCAGCATCGCGGCTATTCAAGTAGTTTGAAGTATAAACGTCAAAACCGTGGATGTTACGGATGAAGCGCATACCTGAACCAATACCAGTCTCGATGATACCTTCCCACTTAGGGTTGTTTGAAACATCCGTAAGAGTGGTAAGAGTACTGAGAATGAATTCAGCTTCAGGTGGTACGATAGCAATCAAGCTACGATCCGGTACATGAGACTTCTTCAAGATGTACTTAGCTTTAGCAAAGTCAAGAATGTCAATTGCGTTGCCTGTGCCTTGGGCATCAAACAAGTGATTAACACCATTGAAGGTTGAGTTACCAACCAAGTTAGCTTCAAGAGCCAAGATCTTCTCTTCCAAGTCTTCCATGATGGAACGAACCATCTCACGTGGGAAAGCAGCAACAAGCTCATTCATGTAGTAAATGTCTTGCTTAGCTTTATCAGTGATGTACGTAGCACTAGACTTGTACTCAGTGATCTGGAATTGGAACTCGCCAGTGTCGATTGGATCGAACTGAACGTCTTGGTTCTCTTGGTAATCACGGCTAGGTAAGCCACCGATAGAAGGAATCGTTAAGATGTCACCATCTGGATGTGAAAGCCATTTGACGTAACCAGTGGCAAAATCCACTTCATCACGTAAGATTTCTTTCAACTGGCGATCCCAAATCTCAGCACGTTCTAAGCGCGTTAATTGTGCAGTTGTATTAGACATGTGTTTTGAACTCCGTGTTCATATTGTATATTGAGGTTAAGTATCCATCCACTCAACACCATTCTTAGCTACATGAGCTGAGATAGCGTTTTGTGTTTCGATACTGAAGTACTTCCTAGAATCCTTCTTACGCAGTTCCTGATAGTACGAATACTTACTAGGATCTGTCTTGGGGTCTGTAAACCCTGAGCCCATATGGTTATGCGTACCTCCGGTTAGAGGGGCATCCGTAGAGCTGTCAGCTGGCTTTGTCTCACCGGCTTTGATTCCAAGAGTAGCTAAAAGTAGCTGGGGTGATTGTTCAGCTTGTGACCGGAGAACTTCGGCACTCACTCCCAATTCTTTAGCTTTATCTGCGACTAGCTTGATTGCTGCTGCTTCACTACCGGTAGCCTCTATAATGGCATTGATAGCTGTGTCCTTGTTGCCTTCCACTCGCTCCTGAGCTCGATGAGCAGTTACAGCGTCTTGTACTAGTTTATTTACATCAACCTCAGTGTTACCTTCTGTATCGGGGTCATGGTTTGCTCCGTCATCTGGTGTCTGGGCTATAGCATTAAGGCGTTCCTCGATAGTTGCGATCTTATCAAGCTCACTTCTCATATCCTGATTCTCTCGTTGGATACGTTCAATGTGCTGATCAGCTGCTACTTTACTAGCTGCTAGAGCGTTAATATCTTTGAACTTCTTGCCTTCACCAACAAGATCGTCAAGTACTGGATTGTCGTCCGGAGTGCCTGCGCCTTCTGGTGTATTAAATATGTCTGTTTGGTCTTGAGACATGTAGTTTGTTCTCCGTTATGGATTGTAAGTAATAAGAGATAATTGCTTCTTGATCTGAGCAACCTCTCCGTTGTAATGTGCCTGCTTAGCAGCCCACGAAGGGCTATCGTAATCTGAACGTCTTACGGCAGTCAACGGTTGTAAATCAGCCTCTAATAGCTTAGAGAGCATGTTCAGTACAGGGCGGGCAGCTACAAGCTCCCGTCTCCGTGTTTCTTTCTCTTCTGGTGTTTTGCAATCAGCGAACCATATAGCCTGTGGTCTAGACTGGTGGGGTTGTGACATCTGGGGTATCTCCGTCAAGTTCAAGTTCTTTAGCGTCCAAGGCATCCTCTTCCTCTTGTACCGCTTGTTCTTGTAGCTCACTAGCATATTGCTGAGCTTCTACAGATTCTTCCAGACCTGCATATTCACCATAGACTTCGAAGTCTTTAAACCCTAACCATTCCTCAACTAATCGGGATAGCTTCTTGTTTGACCAATGCTGTCTAATTCCGGGATCTTGTCCCATTGAACTATTCATAAAGCCATTCAAGTTCAATGGGACAAGATCCCGGAATTAGACAGCATT
>Ga0255039_10000164_pt1 | contig 22915 bp, 30 predicted proteins | sample BC1_12_1_MG_FD_181713 | JGI IMG/M metagenome (GOLD analysis project Ga0255039, IMG submission 181713) | Seawater microbial communities from Strait of Georgia, British Columbia, Canada - BC1_12_1 | ecosystem: Environmental > Aquatic > Marine > Strait | place: Canada: British Columbia | collected... | reverse complement strand
TAAATTAATTTTAAATTTATTTTTTCTAAAATAAACACAGTAATAATAATATTTTTGTCATTATTAATAATAATAATAATGATGTTAATATTTCTAATATATTAATTGTTTTTTCATAATAATTCACCATATTATAAATGAAATATTATAAAAAAATAATTATTTTAATGTATTACATACAATTATAATTATCAAAGTTTTCAACTATATTTGTTTCTTTTGTTCTTTCCATGTCCGATAACAATGATATAATTTATGATTTAAATTATACATACCGTAAAACCCGTCAATCTGTACCCCCAAAATGTACAATTTTAATATTTCTTAAGTATAGTGGGGTACACATTACCAGTACATTAATTCTATTGGCTTATAGAAATATAACTACTTCTTATTGGATAAAAAAATAAGTGGCTGTAATTGAAGGTTGAAAAGTTGATTTTTATATAAATTTTACTATTAAGAAAGATATGATGGAGACGATGGAAGAAGCTGTACTTGTCATATAGTTTGTGGTACTCATCTTAAAGTTGGAGATGTTGTTATTTTCAGATGGGCAGTAATACCATTTAAAGATGAAGCAGAAGAAGTTATTAAAGCATATGTGATTCGGGATGGTAGTCAAGCATGCCATGTAGGATTTCTTCCACGAAGATTGGTAAAGCAAAAGGACAAATTCATGAATAAGATGGCGATTGTGGTTGAAGATTTACGAGAATCTGACAATACACAAAAGCGAAGACGATCTCATAGAAATGTTGGAGCAGTAGTATGTAGAATGTTGGATGAGATCGAAGAACAATTTCGAGAGTAAATCAAATAATACAGATCTTTTTTACTCATCATTGTAAAATTTGAAAGAATCTTCAAGGAAATACATTCAGAAATACTCAGATTAAACGGTTACAAAATGAAAATTTGGAGATTCATTCTTCATGTATTTGAATCTTACCTATCATTCGAAAATTTGAAAGAAGGTTCAAGGAAAGGCATTCAGAAATATTCAGATGAATCGGTTACAAAATGAAAATTTAGAGATTCATTCTTCATGTATTTGAATCTTACCTATCATTAAAATTTTGAAATAATTTTTCATTTTACAATTTAGTACTACTTAGTAGAACAAGGCTTCATTTTACAATTATAATGAATGTAGAAATGGAAAATTTATGTATTTATCTTGTTGAAGAAATTCCACAACATCATGTTCCAATGACAGATATAGAATTAGAGGCACATATGACTTTATTTGCATGGGCTGAATTGTTTTTTATTCAAGAAGAAAGAGAATTAGAATATCAACGAAGAGAAGATAGGCTTGTTAAAATAGAGTTACGACGTCAAAGAATTCAACAAGACTTTGATATGATTGAAAATTTACGCAATGATGGTGGTTTATATCATATTATCAGTATGAGAAATGTCAATATACCTAATGCAGAACGTAATATTATTCAACGTATTATGGAAGATGATCAATTTATAAGATGTGGTACTTTATGGATAAGACAATCTGAAGGCACAAATTTTTCATTTCATAGATTTGAAGCAGAATTTAGACGTGAAAATTTATTAACATTTACAGCTCATTATATTTCAGTTTTTACAACAGATATACATCATGGAATATTAGGAATACTACCAAAACTAAAAATAAAAAATTGATTAACTATTTAAAATAAAGTATAAAACATGAATAATTTAATTAAAGCAATAATGAATGGTGATTATGATGAAATAAGATCAATTTATAATAATAATTTTGATATATTAGAAAATAAATATACTAATAATAATAAATTGTATGAAGCATATTGCAAATATGAAAATTATAAAGTACAAATATATGAGATTGGTAGTTATGCAATTGATTATGAATTTGGGTCAATTGATACTAATTGTGATGATTATATAATCTCAAATTTATCAATATACTCTATTAAAGAAAAGAATAATTACTTAATTATTCTTATACAATACGGAAATCCGTGTAATGAAGCTCGTTATAAAATTGAATATAATATTGAATATATAATGCCAAGCTCGTATTCTAAGATTTATTTTAACTATCATTTTATAAAGAACATATTAATTAAAGATATTGAAAACCGTATAACATTTAGGTATGAAGTAATGCGAAAAGATATTGAAAAATTTTTGGTAAATCATTAAATAATTAATTCATTTACTCCTTCAATAACTTCATCTATTTCTACATTTCTTTCTTTTTTTGTTTCATAACCTATATGTTTATAGGTCTTTTGTATTGTCTCACTTGATATTTCATTCCATGCTTCAATTGATATTATATATTAGATGATATTGATAATAATTTAGAAAATGAAAACATTGATATGTATTAGTGGTCCTTATTTTTCAACATCAGAAGGCTTTGGTTTCATACAGCATTTTTTCTTTTTTTTACAATAGCATATACTTGAAATTATAATTGCTATTACCACGATAGCACAAATCATAACAATTATTTCATCATGATAAGTGTTATGCGCAATTTCACATCTTTCTCCAGATCCATATGGTCGAGGGCATTTATCTGTACATAATGTTTCATAATATCCATCTTTACATGATTCACATTTTCTACACCAGGTCCATAATTGAAGGAATAGAGGAATTAAGTATCTAATTTTTAACACTACATAAACTGATATAATTTTTAGATGGTCAAGCTAAAGATATGGAAGAATTGAGATTTAATTAGTTTGAACTTTTCGCTTATTATTTGGGTAAAAAAGTTATTTTACCCTCTGTCATATTTTGTTGCAATATCTTTGCATTTGCAGGAGAAATTTGTCCGTACTTAATTCCTTTTTTTATTTGACTTGATCGGGTTAGTGGCACAAACGATTCATCCAATTTATCCTCTTCTGGTGATGAGGATCGACCAACATGATACTGGATAACTTTCTTTTTATCTGAAATAAGAAGTTGAATCTTTGGTAATGCTCCAATATCGCTTAATTGACCATTTCCAGCCTTTTTCCATTGCGTATAGATGTATAAATCACTCATATCGCGACGATAATGAATTGGAATACGTTTCTGAATTACTTTGATAATGATACTTATCAAGGCCACGATTCCCAGGATTAGTGAAATTTTAAGAGGGTATACTTCATATCCAATTCTTCCAGTGGATATTTGAATTGAATTCATTGCTGTTCTGCATAAAAAAGCCGGAATAACGAGCGAAGTATCAGACGAAATGATTGAAAGTGTAACATCAAGCGGAACATCGAATGAAATTGAGTATTTTTCACTTGTTGAAAGAAGTTCTTCTTCCTGCGCAGTCCAACCGGGCTTATATTGTTTATCTTTTAAATGAAATAATGGTACCAAAACGTTTCCCTCTGAACGAAACATTTGTAATTTCGAAGGTGTAAATGGATATGTCAGTCGTATCAAAACATCCAGGTACATCGAACCATTTTCGACTCTCACCTCCAACATTAAACTTGCAACATAGTATTCATTTTCAAAGAAATGTACGGGTTGTACCTTTGGATCAAAAGAAGTTTCCAGTTGGTCAGTTGTTTTAAATTCTTTTAGCATCTTTAATCCATATTTAATTATTGCTCCACCTTTTAATGTTTTCTTTACACCGTCAAACGATATATAATCAAGTCCAGTTAATACTTCTTGCAAGGTAATTGTTCCACCATGCGGTATATAAGATGATGTTACTTCAGATTCTAACAAAAAGAACCCCCCCACATCCTTTGATCTATCATCACCAATTTGAATAACTCGAAAGGCATGTTCACGGGGTGATTTTGGTTGTATCCAAGGTATCTCTCGATTTACATCTAGAATTGATAGCATAAATCGAGCATCATCCAATTCATCCTTTGTTAGAACATCCAAACTTCTCAATTGCGAAGATTGTTGACGCCAGTTAAACTCCGAATTTATTTCGCGCAAATATGAACTTCCTAGTGAAGTAACAGCAAACGCAACGGCCAATTTCATTACTGAGTTGGTTTGCGCATCCACAAAAGATTCGGAGATATCTTTTGAATTATCATATCCATTGTAATCAGCGGCACTTTGAAATCTCGTATCTTTGGGTGGAAGATAATCTATTGATTCATCAATGATATAAATCATGCTTGGACCGTATAGCGACAGCATAATTGTATCGGCAAAGGGCAGAGAAAGCATCGTGAGTCCAAGCGTTAGAAGCAATATTCGATCCGACCAGGATGGACTATGTACGACCAATAGTTTCTTCGTCTTCTTGGACGTCTTAAAGATACCAGAAAAGGCTGTGCGTATATTCGCCAACGGCGATCGTTGATAATAGTGTAGTATCGTCAGATTCGCATTGACAGAGGCTTTAAGCTGAACGATGACACCGATGCAAAGGAAGAAAAAGCCTTCACATATCGATAGAATTGTTGTCACTGTTGCCACACCCAGAAACATGAGGATATATACTGGAGTGAAATCTTTATTGAAGAAAATTTAAAAATGATACAACACAGCTCTGGTCGAGGCGCCGATTGCGAACCGTCGGATTTTGGCCGAGAGGCGCGTCATATGATTGGCTTGTTGAGAAATCTACGATATATGATTGGTTGCAGAAAAATTCGAAATATTGGGAGCCAATCAAAATCGTTTTCCCACCAGTCGCACAGATCTGCAGGTCGAGCGCCGATTGAGAACCGTCGGATTTTGGCCAGAGAGGCGCATAGTATGATTGGCTGGTTGAAAAATCTACGATCTATGATTGGCTGCCGAAAAATTCGAAATATTGGGGAGCCAATCAAAAATGATACAACACAGCTCTGGTCGAGGCTCCGATTGCGAACCGTCAGATTTTGGCCGAGAGGCGCATCGTATGATTGGCTGGTTGAAAAAATCTACGATCTATGATTGGTTGCAGAAAAATTTGAAATATTGGGAGCCAATCAAAATTGTTTTCCCACCAGTCGCACAAAAAAGTTTTGAAGAGGCGGAATCTTCATTTAGACTATTTGTTCATTATCGTATTACCACTTACATAACAATATGGAAAATTTTGTGTCGACCATGCAAGGAAAAATTGAAGGAACAACAGCAGTATGGGAACGTTATTCGATGCGTTTTCAACTTCTTCTTCAGGGAGCAAATTTGTTGGATAACTCCAATAGATTAGTCACTCAATTCATTCGGTTAATGAGAATCTACCAAGATCAAATTGAGGATCAAGATTCTGTAGACTGCGATGCTATTACGTACCTTAATCGAACCAACATACTTTTCACACTACTACTTGAAGCAAATCGAGTACGACAGACGAGTACTAATAGCCTTCAGCTAGAAGCCAAACCAAGAAAACGAAAAAAATAACGGGGGAGGGTGTCTTCAATACGCATGGAGCATCATATAGAAACAAAATCAAGAAATTAAAAATAATAATGAATTTGTTTTTTTTATAAGCTATTAAATGTTTTAAATGTATTTAACGTTGTATATAATGTGTCTATATGTTCATTTTTATAATTATTTTGTAGTTTATTTATCAAAGATTTCAGTTTCATGCTTGTTTTGGATAAACTACCTAATTCGTCCCCGACTTCTGGAATAAATTGTAAACTTATTATTTCGTTTTTAACTTCTTGGTTAAAAATGTATTTTTTACTCCCTTCATTACCATGGTTATATAAAGTAATTAAATTGCTTATTTCTTTATATTCATCACTATTCAATGTTTTTAACTGATCTAATAAACTAAGATTAAATGTTTCTGGTAAACCAGTATTAATATAATTTTCTATTTGTTGTTTTAATATATCCATGATATATATACTTATCATAAATATATCTTTAAATGGAAATTAAATATCCAACTTCACCATACCTTCTATAATTTCATCTACTTCTACATTTCTTTCTTTTTTTGTTTCATATCCTATATGCCGATAGGTTTTCATTATTGTTTTATTTGATATTTCATTCCATGCTTTTAATGACCATGATACAATTTCCTTCCTACTTGGTGATGTAATTTTATCTGCTGGTCCCAAATCCTTATACTTTTCTATTGCCCATCCCATATATGAATTCATAATACGTTGTTTTAATGGTTTGTTTATTCCAATATCACATGGTTGTAAAAAACAAGTATATCCTCCAGGAATGAAATCAACTTCGGTTCCCAAATTATTAATCTTTCTCACAAATGAACCTTGCATATGGCATTTAAACTCATCAAGCAATAAAAATGATGATTCAATTCCTGAAACATATGGTTTCCAAATCTTTTCAATCCATATTTGACTTGCTCGTTCATCCATCCAGCCTTTTTCTTGACAACAACCAAATGTAGATACTTTAATTCTTATTTAAATAGTACCTTCCTATTGTTCTTATTGTTCCAAGTTCAATATGAAATTCAGATTCATGATTAATATCACCAAAAAGTGGGAATTTTTCTTTAACATAAGTCTCGAATTCTACATAATAGTTTTTATCTAGTTTAAACTTATTTACCATTAGTTGAGCAAATTCATCAGGTGTTATTTTATTTTGATATCTCAATTCTATTAAAGTTGCTATCATTATTGTTATATAATATAATATATATTTAAATGGAAAATAAATATTAATTGATATCTAGATTTTGCATTCTTGACACAATACAAAAAACTTTTCGCATATTACTCCATTTGATTGCATCAGAAATTCGACATTGTATATCTTTTAGCTCGTCATATATAAATTTTCTTTCACCAACAGAAAGTCTTGTTAATTGCAAGAATAATCTATCATATTTAGATTGGTCAATGTCACTTGATAATAATGATATTTCCTTAATAGATTCTTGAACTTTTTTAACTTTTTCGTCTTGACTTATTTCTTCGTTTGTGGGTATCTTAGTTGTAACATTAAGAACTTTTAATATCAATGTATTCCACATTTCTTGATCTGTTTCTTCCATATCTTTTTTTATTTGATGATGATCCTTTTAAGGTTGTTTGGTACGGTAGTACCGGTAATTTAAAAATGGAGGGTCGGAGTTTTTATTTGAAGATACGTTTTATACTACCGGTATTCGTCATAATTTTTATCCAATCAAATGCAATAATTCATATGCGTCATGATTTATCTACCCAATCAAACAGAAGAAAACATTCGTGTCGTCTTTTCTCATCCAATCAAAAGCCAGTATTTTAGCTCGTCATCTTCTTCTACAAGCCAGTCATTATAGAGAAAAAAGAAAAGGTGAATGAAGCTTTATCGTACAACGAAAGGTAAACAAACCATTGTTGAAGAATCTTATCATATAAAAATAAACATTTGAATTTACATTTAAAGATATTATTATATATAATATTATAGATAATGGATTCTATAATAAATTATACATATGATATTACTATACATGATGAATTAACTAAAGAAAATTTATATGAAAATATTGTGAATTATATTGAAAGTGATCAAAAGTATGAATATTTTAAAGATCGTATAATTACGAAGTACTTATGTAAGAGTAATATAGATGAGATCGAGGAAATAATTACATTTATCAAAAATGAATATAATATAGCAGAAGATCTGGGACTATATAAAAATGGGAGCAGCTTGGCGAAAGCACAAATAATATTTTATTTATGTAAAATGGCTTTATTGTAGCTATTGAGATGTAACATCATTCATTGCTGTACGATGTTTGTACATATTTTGAATTGGTATAACAAAAGCACGAATATTTTGTAAACGACTTGCTATGACTGTATTTCCGAAATTTGCATTTCCTGGTGTACTTGTATCATTTTCAGCAGTTTCTATTAATCCATCCATATAAGCAATTATTTCACCTGCGAGTTCCGGTTCAGTATTAATGTAAGTTGCCAAATCTACGAAATTAAACGAAAAAGAAGGGCCATCAATTTCTCCAATTATTTGAGTCATTCTCTCTTCCATTTTTTTTAATGGAACCTGCACTTCGATTTAACGTATCAATTTGATAAATGATATTTCGTACAGGTAAATATACTCATCACCTATTGGTTTTTTTTATCCAATTAAATACAAGAATTTATATGTGTCATACTTTATCTACCCAATCAAAGCTAAGTATAGCTTCGCGTCATCTTCTTCTTCAAGCCAGTCATTATAAAGAAAAAAGAAAAGGTGAATGAAGCTTTATCGTACATGGAAAGATAAACAAATCATTGTTGATGAAGCTTATCATATAGAAAGAAATATTAAACCAACTGCTCTTAAGTATGATGTTCAACCTTCTCAAATTCGTCGGTGGAAGAAAAGATTAGACCAATTATTGAATCAAGATGGTATGACCGATGAAAAGAAAAGTCATATATTGACTTTAAAATCTACCCAAACTGGTGGTCCAAGAAAAGAAAATGATGTTTATGATTTACTAAAGCTTTATTATGAGAATATCCGAAATATGGATAGAATTGTCACGGTCAACATGCTATGCTTTGAGTTTATGCGTCTATCAGAAACTGATGCTCCTATGATTGTTCTTCGTAAACGAATTTACAGATGGTTGGAAAGTGAAAGAATTGTACATAGACGAGTTACACATGTTGCCCAAAATACACATCATGATGAAGATAAAATTGAAGGGTTTGTACAATATGTAAATGGTCAAATTGATTGTGGAAAATATCTAAACTCTAATGTGGTAAATATTGATGAAACAAACATATATTTTGATATGGTTGGGTCAGTAACATTGGCTGATAAAGGTTCAAGAACAGTTAGTGTTAAATCTTCAGGGAGTTCTTCACGATGTTCGATTTTACTTGGAGTTACAATGGATGGTAAAAAATTACCGCCTTTTATTATTTTTAGAGGTAAACCTAATGGTAGAATTGCTCGTGAATGGACAGGTAATACTGATTATCCAACAAGTTCTATCTATGCAGTTCAAGAAAAAGCATGGGTGGATAAAGAAGTTTTTCTACAATGGATAAAGAAAGTTTGGAAACCATTTTGTACAAATAAAGGCCCAACATATTTACTAATGGATGAGTTTTCAGTTCATATGATGTCAGAATGTGTAAATTCAATTCAAGATTGTGGAACTGAGGTTGATTTTGTATTAGGGGGATATACAAGCAAGCTTCAAGTTATTGATGTTGGTATAAATAAACCATTTAAAGGATATGTGATGGAATGTTATGAAAGATTTATGGTTAATAATGTGTCTGGGACAAAGGCAACTCGTTTAGATGTTGCTAAATGGGTGGAAGAAGCATGGGAGAAAGTATCTGTTAATACAATATGTAACACTTGGTCATCAATTGGGTTCATTAATACAAATTAAATTATTCTTGTTCTTGAATATCTTGTAATAAACGAAATGAAGCAATGCCTTTGTTTCGATGACTTTTTCTACGCATTGTTTCATTTTCAGACAATTCATAAAGTTCAATAATCTGTGCAAATTGTCCAACAAATTTATCTTTACCAGTAACAACAATATTACGAGGAAGAAATCCAATATGACATAATTCAGTTCCATCCCGAATACGAACAGCTTTAATAGATTCTTCGGTTTTACCATTGATATCAACAACAGCTAATTTAAATCTGACGAGGTCATCTGGGGCAACATGTTCTCCACAACATTCATGTGATTCACATGATCTACCATTGCTTGAATCTTTAAGACCAACTATTTCTCCGTCCTTAACCATTGATTTTATTTTTTGTTAAAAAAATAAAAGCGAAGAATTGATTGGTTCAAAATAAATGTACATTTAGGGGTACATATTTCCAGGGGGTACAGATTGACGGGTTTTACGGTATTAATTATTTCTTGTTTCAATTGTAAACATAGTAATAGTCTTACAGATGTATGAATATGGCCAAAAAATAGTTCTTTACATTTAAAATTATAAGGATTTAATTCAATTGAATCAATTGATGTATATATATTACTTTGTGTAATTATATGATTATACATTTTATTATAAAAATGTATATAAGATGATTTTATTTTAGGTATATTATGTTGTTCAAAATATATACAAATATCTTTAAAAATTATTTTTACAATTTGTGATAAACAAGTAATATTTTCATACTTGTCAGATTTATATTCATCACTGTTTATTAATTCTTCAATACTAATCATATTATTATAATTATATAAAAATATAAATCAATTTTTTAAAGAAAGAAAGATAATTTACCATGATGATCTTCAAATATGTCTAACATGTCGTATTTTTTCAACTGTTTAAATATATTAAATGACATGTGTTTATATAAGAAAATATTGTTAACTGTATGGTTAGCTTTGAAAAAATCCCAATCTATTTCTAATTGTGAAAACCCAATTGATATTTCATTGTCTATATAATTGGGTTTTATTCTTTTATGTTGACAATTATTCTTATAATAACAATCTGTACATATTTTATTATAAGAATAATATCCATCTATATTATTAATTACTGTTGAAAAAAATACTTTTCTTTTTTTATGTATTACATTATATTCTTTTAATTTATTAAAAGCATTATGTATATCACCTTTAAACAATTCTATTTGATATAATACTTCAAAAGGTAAAATAACTTTTTTATATTCTAATAATTCCATATTAATGTATTATAATAATAAATATATTATTATTATTTAATAATAAATATATTATTATTATTTAATAATAATTTATTTTAATATTTTTTTAATAAAATTTAAAATATTGTCTTTTTCTTTTTTCATTAATTCTTCTTCATAGTTTTCTAAACTTTTAATATTACTCAAAGAATAGTCTGTCATATCAGCATGTTTTTGTTCTAAAATTGGTTGCAATCTACAGTATGTTGAATCTGGCATACTGCTAAAACTTTGTTTTAATTCATAGTGTGTTGATTCACTTGAACCATCCATCATATACTCTATGATGTTTGTGCCCCATTGTAATAAACCTGCGCGTTTATATTTATTCTCAGTAATTACTCTTCCTGTACCAATAGATAATATATTATATTTATCTGCATTCGGATATATCTGTTTTGCATAAGCTATGGCGGCAGAAGTAGGATTATTACGTACAATACCACCATCAATTAAAATATATTTTTCCATTTTTTTATTTACTAAAGCTACAGGATTGAAGAATGTTGGGGCAGCACCAGTTGCTTGTGCAATGTCTTTAACCTTATAGTCCCACGAATCTGGATTAGTTATGGCTTTATAATTTGTAAAATATACAGGATGATCAGCTTTAATACCATATGATGTTATTAATGTATTAGTTAAACATTGTGATAACATACTATGTTTGAAAAATTCCTTTGTTACTTCTTTAATTCCATTGCTTGAAAATCTTGCACCCCATAATCCAAAACCAGAAGATAAACTATGTCCAAAATCTTTTGAAAATATGTCTTTACTCTTGTTTTTATAAATATCCCATAAATCTTGTGCTTTATATTTAGGCATGTTGTTCTCATTCGGTGTTGTTAATCCTAATGCTATTAACCCACCCGTAGATGTTCCCGAAATTATATCAAAATGATTACATAAATTATCTCCTATTTGTTCCTCTATATGTGTTAATATTTTCGCTGGAATGATTCCGCGTATACCACCACCATCGATTGATAAAATATTAACTACCTTTTTCTTATTATTTTTTACCATTTCTACTTCTTTCATATTTAACTATATTATAGTAAATATAATAAAATTGATTTTATTATTTATATAAATAAACGCTAATATAATTTATATATCAAATATGATTTTAAAATTGTTAATATTACTTTTAAATTTTAATAAAATTAATAGTCAATTTGGAGGGTTACAATGTTGTGCAAATTGTTTAAAAGAAACACATATTATTGGTGGTAATGATGCATTAGATTTCGAAAAATGTACAAGAAATAATACAGGTTGTTGTTATGAAAATAATTGTCATATGTCATTAATTACAAATAATTTTATTTTTGATAATGAAATAGAATATAATAATAATATACCATATATTAAACAAGGTAATTGGGTTCAATTACAATGGGAAAATATAGAATATATAACATATATATTTATAGATAATAATCAAACTAAAGAAATTCAACCAAAAAATAATAGTATTGTATTAGAACCAACAAATGACAATTGGTTTCAATTATGTGTTGAAAATATTGGTAATATATATTTTAGAGGATGGGACAATAATGGTTGTATTGCATCAAAAGAATATAATATATTAATAACAGAAGATAAAAATTTTGATAAAGATAATAGTATATGTATAAATACACCAAAATTAGATATTGTAGATAATTGTAATCTAAATAGAGCAAGTTTAATTGATGATGTATGTGTATGTATTTCTGGTTATTCTAATCCACCAAATTGTGATAAAACTTCAAAATGGACAACAATTGTTATAATTATTTGTGTAACTGTTACATTTATATCAATTATATGGATTTCATATAAATGTTATATGAAATATAAAAAAATAAACCCACCTATTAATAATTTCTATTTAGATGATAGAGATTCCATAACTGGTCCAAATAGTAGATATAGAAGAAATATACTTTAACAAATTATACATTCACTTTTATTTTTTATACATTTATTATAATTAATATTATGGCAAAACCTACATTCTATACAATGTGTTCGTCTTTTTTTAAAATTACACAATTTGCAAATTTTACAATGGTCGGGGTTAAGGTTAGAAAATGATCTACAATCTTCACAATATTTTAAATCACATGACATTATTCTTAACGTTGGGTTATCCAGATCTAATGTCATTTTATGTATAATATATAATATTAATATAAATATATTCAATTTTTAATTTAAATTAATAATATTATATAATTATAATAATGGATTTTTTACTAGATTTAGAATTAAATCAAGAATTGTATAATTATATAGAATCAAACAATATAGAAAATAAAAATAAATTTATTAATGATATTATAAATTTGGGTTTTAATAATTATAAACAAAAAGATGAAAATAATTTATTAAATAATATAAATAGTTTAATAACAAACCATCCTATATTAAGCGAAATTAGAAATAGTACAAGTGAAATTACTAAAAACTTCTTTAAACCAATTAGTAAAGGAAATTATGGTGAAAATATAATTAGTGAATATTTATCTAACAAATATCAAAATTATGAATTAATAGATACTTCTACCATACCTCATTCTGGAGATTTTCAATTAAATATGAATGATATAAATGAAAGGATAATAGTAGAAGTTAAAACATATAATGATGTAATTAGCAGAAATCAAATTAATAAATTAATATATGATATGGAATATACTGGTATTAATTATTCTATATTTATTTCACTGTGTAGTAAAATAGTAGGTAAGAAGCAAAATATCGAGTGGGAAATATTTAAAAATAAAGAACAAAAGGATAATATTATTATATTTATATCTGATGCTCATTCAAATATAGATAACATACAAATTGGTTTAACAATATTAAAATCATTTATTAAACTTTTAAATACACAAAATGTTAATGAAAATACTTTAATGTATCTTAATAAATTTACACAACAATCATATATAACTATTAATAAAAATGTATGTGAATTATTATATTTAAAAGATAATATTAACCAAATTAAAAATAATATTTATTCATTACATGATAATATATCAAAACAAATATTAGAATTATATCATACTTTTACAATTTTTGATAATGAATATAATAATAAAATAAAATTATTACAAACGAATTTAACTCAAGAATTCTCTAATATTACAAATATTATAGAAAATTCAAATGATAATAATGATATCTATCTATTCTTAGATACTTATAAAAAAAATAAAAATATATATGAAATATTACAAGTAATCATATCAGATTTAATATCTTCTAACTATATATTTGAAATTGTCGCAAAAAATGAATTAAAAGTAGAATGTTGTAAAATTAATATATTAAAAACTAATATAAATATTGTATTTAATGATGGAGTTCAATTAAAAAATATAAATATAAATAATTGGAATAAATATAAAAATCTATTCTGAAACATTTTCATACTCTTCACATTTAACACAATTCCTATGATCATAACCTGTAATTAAGGATTTGGCCTTTTCTATATCAATATCAATATCTACATTTTTATACATTTGCATTATTAATTCTGCTCCTGTATATGTAATATCATTTTGTTCCAATTTAGGAAGTTCATTATTTTCTTTATAATTATCTGTGTTTATAATATTATATTGGTCATTTATATTAAACATATTACCATGTGCTCGAATCATTGTACTTATACAATCTTTATCTAAATATAAATATGGTTTATCATCATCACAATTTGCACATTCCATCATATCTTGAAATAAACTTCTACCGTATTTACCAGATGGTAGTAACATATTAATAGCGGCAGCGTGGTCTACCAAATCGCATACTTCTTGTTTATTATCACCATATGTTGATTTATAATTAATATAAAATTCACGTGCTCGTGATACGTTAATATGACCTGGTAGTTGATAACTACCAGGAAAAAGGTCAAAAATAACAGGTATTGATGAATTATCTGGTATAAAACCACCTGTATAAAAAGGTAATTGATTTTTTTCTGCCTCTTTATTATCCTCCATACTATATATATATATATAATCATTATGTTTAATATAAATAAAAAAATTGAATATAAATATTAGATTTTATATATAAATATAAATGGAATATGCTAAACAAATTACTGAAAAATTACCTATGGCATTGCCAATAACTATTAAAAATCCTATCAATAATTATAATGAAAATATGACACCAGTTGCTATTGATGCACCACAAACACCAAAAATAATTAATAAAGGATATTTTCACCAATGGGGAAGATTTAGTATACTTTATATATGGTACCTAATTATAATTCCAATTGCTATTATATATCCAAAAAAATTGGTGATGCATGTGTTTTTAATGACATTTAATATAATGTTGGTTCCAGCTTATGTACATATAATTTATTATTATACAAGTGAATGTACAGATTATAAAGTAAATAAAAAATTATCCTATCCAATTATATTCTTATATCTATTTCAAATTGTATTATCTTCATATTATATACATACTTATCGTATTCTATACGATTGTAAACAAATTAATAATACTAATTATTATACTTGTACTAATGATGAACAATGTTTAAATAATTTAAAAGACTATAATAATATTATAAATGATTTTAATAACCATTATAAATTTACTTGTGAAAACTATGATGAATTAAAAAGAGAAATGACTTGTTTTACTATTAAAAGTAAATATAATATTAATTACAATTGCGATAATATCAGTCAAACATGTTTGACTAAAATGAAAAAAAATAAAGATTCTTTATTTGGTACTGAATTTATTTGTGGATAATTTTAAAATTGAATTTATTTTTTAATTTTATTATAATATGACAAGTTTAACATATAAGTTCAATAAACTATGTGTAAACTTTTGTGAACATATATTAATAAATGGACAACCTTGTAATAATAAAGCAAAATATTCAATAAATAATTTAAATATATGTGGAATACATAAAAACTATATAATTAACAAAAATAAAAAAAAACCTTATTAAAAATGATAATGTTAAACAAACGGATGTTAAAATTAAAAAAAAAACAATAAACAAAGTATAAATATTAATTGTAAAAAAATAAAAGAGTGTTAACTCTTTTGTTTTTTTTTTGTTTTTTACCATCTCATTGGTTCATCAACTCCAAGAATAGTGTCGAAGAAATGAATCATACCATCAATGTCAACGTTGATTCCAGTAGCCCATCCATCATCATGGAATACGATATCGTATAATCCACAATACCATTGTAGCATTCCATCACCTTGAAATCGAATATGGTATGACCCATTTTCATAATGTATCGAGTAACTGCCTTCAATACCATCAATTTCTACAAATGTAATCATATTATGTCGCGCCATTGAATAATGAATTCCATAATTGTTACCAAAATTGATAATCAAATTGTAGCAAATAACTCTCGAATGTATCAAATTATTTGCATTAAAGACAAGATCTCTAAAAATATCATCTCGAAAGCATTTTTTGCGCAATGCTATATTTTTCGATTCGATAGCACATCCATTGTATAATACCTTGTGTTCATCATCAGGTCCGACGTATTGGGAAATAATAGAAATCATTTCAGTTGGTAGCATAGTCATCATCATTGTTTATTTATAAGCTTTGTAGGTCCTAATATAATTATGCAAAAAAAAAAATCAATTTTTTTTTTGCCTTATTATATTCAATTTTTTATTTAGAACATCTTACAATACCACCATCTTCTCCCCTCACTGTATCATCCAATACTTCATTAGTTTCTTCTATTAAATAATGGTAATGTCTTTGTAAAACCAATTGTGCACATTTTAATGGTAATTCCAAATCTGGTAATTCATGATCAACTTTAGTTAATGCTATCTTTAAATTGCCAGTATAGCTGCAATCTATCACCCCGACTTGATTACTTAATATATATCCGGTTTTGGACATTGATGAACGTAAATAAATTTTAGTAAAGAAACCAACAGGCACAGATACTTGGATTCCAGTGTCATAAATTGCAGTATTTTTAGAAATTCTTTTAACTTCTTTAATTATAGTTAAATCGTAACCTGAATCAGATGCTGATTTTTTTGATGGAATAACTGCACCCTCTAAAGTTTTTTTAAATTTACAAGTTAACACTTGTTTAAATCTATTATTTAATACATTATATAACAAATGTAAATAATGTTCATATAATGTGTCATTACTTTTGTCATATTGTTGTGTAGAAACAGGTTCATCATATAATAATGATAACATATCAATCATATTAACACTCGTATATAAAACTTCATAGATATGAAGTTTATCATTTACAGTAGTAATAGCAGGTATAGTACTAATTTCATTTATCATATCTAATATATGTTCATCACAATCATCAATATATAATACTAATTTCATTGTATCATAATTATATTTATCTAATTTATAATGACAATTTGAAGTAATATACTTAATAATTTTAACTTTAGTTTCACAAATTGTTGCCATATTTATATTTATTATATATTTATATAGTATTTAGTATTTAATATTTAATATAAATTATCAATTTTTTTAAGAAATAAAAAATTGATTAAATTATTTATACTAATATAATACTATTGAAAATGTCAAATATGTTAACCTACCATTTACCTATCGACTTAATTAAAACTATCAACAATGATACAAAAGATAACAAAGTAAATAAATTAAAATCATATATTAATAATATGAAATCTGATATGTTTTTAACTGGGGATACAATCTTAATTGATTTGACAAAAATGGTTGATAATTTTATGACAAAAAACAAAATGGGTAATATTAAAATGTTATACAAAGAGTTTTATAAAACTATTGAAAAATATGATAATGTGATCATGGTTGCAAACGAAATTCGAAAAGATCGTTATATATACTTTTATAATAATATTGTAAAATACATTATTGAAAAAATGTCAAAACCTTGTGTGTTAGTATATTTTCGATATTCAAACGATATCGTTAAATATAAGTTAATAAAATATATTACTAAACAAAATGAAAATATTAAATTGTTATATGGTAATATTTTATTTAAACAAAAAATAAACACAACTAATGATAATTATCATATTCAAATTTATAATAATGTAAATTATAATGAATTCAAAATTAACATCGATTTTAATTCCATTCAACATTATTTGTAATTTATTTTTTTATTTTATACTCTCTAAAATATCAAAATTACCAGTTGATATAAATTTATTAGTTTTCTCAGGATCTTTCATTAGTGATCCGATAAACCATTTTGCCATATAAAAATGGGATAACTCATTTTCCAATTTTCCTCCATCTTTTTCAATTGATGATTTTACAATACTATAAAAATAATAATACATAATTGATAATGAAATTATTAATAGTATTATTAAAAATATTATACTAAATATTATTTTTTTAATTAATCCCATGTGTATTTTTTAATATATATTATATATAAGATAAAAAAATAATAATTAATATTTAATTTAAAGCCAATTTAAATATCCTTGTAAAAATTCATATTTATTTTCATCAGGTAATACAATAAATGAATGTCTAAATAATTTTTCAGTTTGTAATTTATTAATTAAAACAACATATTGTGTTAATTTATAAATAATACTATTCCATAAATCTTCATCACAATAATTAATTAATTGTTTAATATCAATCTTATTATTAATACATTGTGTAAATATAATATTATTATTTTTACACAATACTGTATATGCTAATAATTGAATTTTTTCATAAATAGGTATTGTTTTAAATAATCTTGATTTTCTATTTTTTGTTTCAAATATATATTCTTTATCATCAATTTTTACAAAACCATCTGTTTTTCCACAAATCGCAAATTGCTTATATTTATGTACATACAGTTTAGAATTATTATTATATACCTTATGGCCAGTTTCAGCTTCATATAATTTAATAGCTATGTTTTCTGTATTTGTCCCATAATTACAATTAATTCTACTTTCTAATTCATTTTTAATTTTATGTTTACCTTTGTCTGATAAATCATCAAGATTTTCAACTATATTTTGTAATTTTGCAGTAGTTGTTATTAACGTATTGTTAGATGTGATATCTTCATTTATTATATTATTAATTTCTGTTTTTATTTTTTCACTTACATTATCTAATACAACTGTATTTAAATAATCAGCCTCTGATACAAATTTAACTTCAATTTCTTCTTCATCTGATTGTTTCATACTATCTTTATTTTTATATAAATTTGTCATAAATAATTTAATATAATCATCGTCTGTTGTATATTTATTGAATTTTGTAATGATTGCAATCTTACTTGAATGAATATATATCATGTTTACTTTTATATTATTATAATTATTATATAATATTCAATTTTAAAATTGAATATAAATAATAGTATATTATAAGATGGTAGATCCAGAATGTTCAATATGTTTGGATTTTATTAAAGAAAAAGATAAAAAATCCTTAGTATGTGATCATTTTTATCATAATGAATGTATAATAAAATGGGCTAGTAAAGGTAATGATTTTTATAAATGCCCATTATGTAGAAAAACTCAAATTTTACATGATGTTGATATAGTTATTGATGATGATATAGATGAAGATTATAATATAGTTGTAGATAATACAATAATATCAACTCGACCAAATTATTGTATTAATTGTATTAATAATATTCATACATATTACTTTATATATTTTACAATAATAATAATCCTTATCATATATATGATTATTGCTATAACAAAAACATCAACATAATATACTTTTTTTATAACTAAATTAAATTTGAATATAAAATATATTATATTATATATTCATAAAATATGGAAATTATAGGAACTTTGAAAAAAATTGGAGTTAAAATAAAGATACAAGATATAAAAGATAAATATAATGATAAAAAAGTTAATACAATTAAAAATAAGTTTACATTAAGTCATAAAAATCACATTACGAAATTTATCTTAAAAATGAAATTATTTAAGATTTGTAATAAAGATTATATAATTATACCAAGATTTGGGGCTTTCAATTTATTAGAAGATGGTATTATAGATAAAATTGTTAATAAAATTAAACCAGGTGAAGATATTAATATGGAATACATAGGTACATCTAACAATAATCAAAAAATTATTGTTAAATATTTAATGGATAATATTTATAATAATGAAAATAAATTAAAAGGTAACTCGGGGTGTACTTTACATATGAAAACAGGACTAGGTAAAAGTTATGTAGCATTGGATATGATAAGTAAGTTAAATAAAAAAACATTAGTAATTGTACCTAATAGTTATTTATTAAGCCAGTGGGTGCAGTTATTAACACAAAATTTTCCAAATAATACAGTTGGTGTATACTATGGTAAAAAAAAAGTAGACGGTGATATAATAGTTAGTATTATTAACAGTACAATTGCTGATGAATTTGTTTTTATAACTAAAATAGAAAAACAAAAAATTATAACAACTTTAACACCATTAGAATTTTATAATCAATTTGGTTTAGTTATATTCGATGAAAGTCATACATATTGTTCTAATACATTTAAACAAATATACAATAGAGCACAATGTGAGTATATGTTAGGGTTAACAGCAACTCCAAGTGAAAGGTTAGATACATTTGATGATGCTTCCCATTTAAATATTGGTGGAGTTATCGATGTAGAACAAATTGAAGGTTTTGAAAAAAATGATGTTGTATTTGAATCTACTGTACATATTGTGAAATATAATGGGCCAGATAAATATACAACTGTAACTATTAATCCAAAAAATAATATGATGGAAACTTATAAAATTATAGATAATTTAATTATTGATGAATTTCGTAATCAACTAATTATTAATAATATTTTAAGATTAACCAAAAAAAATTTAAATATTTTTGTATTCTCAGAAAGACGAGATCATTTGTCTACATTATATGATTTATTAGATGAACAAATAGATGGAGAATGGAATATTTCTATTCCTGAATTAGATATCGAAAAAAGTATGATACTTTATGGTGGAAGTACTGATGATGATATTGAAAAAGCTAAACGATTTAGTAACATTGTTTTTACTACGTATCAATACGCAAGCGTGGGAATTTCTATAGTTAAAATGAATTCTTTGATTTTAGCGACCCCACGGAAAAGTAATTCAACTCAAATTAATGGTAGAATTTATAGATTGGGAAAAGGTGAAGATATTCATAGAGAAACTGTAGATATTGTAGACAATAAAATACCCCTCAAACATCAAATAAGTTCACGTATGAAGACTTATAAAAAAAATAATAGTATTATTATAAAAAGTGAAATAAAATATGAAGATATTGAAATAATGTAATTCAATTACTTATTTTTTTCATGGTCATCAAAAACTGTATTATTTTTATAATATTCTGTTATAATATTAATATATCGTTTATTACAACCAATAGTATAATGTTTATTATATTTTTTTTTATATAATTCAATATTATAATCTTCTGTATGCATATTTTCATCATCTAATTTTATTTTATACATCTTTATTATTAAATGTATTTTAGAAAATAATTGAGGTAATAATTCTTTAATTTCTATTTCTGTCCAGTTTTCATTTTTATAAATATAAAACTTATTATTATCATATTTTATTGTTTCGTTTTCTAATTGTTCTACATTTTTATATATATTTTTTAGAAAATATATAAATATATCTATCATCTTGATATCTATTATACCATTATAACTAAAATTATTTATTTTAAACTTAGTATGATAAATATCACTATGGTATTTCCTTTCTATAATACCATTAAATTCCATATCTAATGTATTACGTTTAAAAAATGTTATATCCTCTTCGCCAAAATTATTTATTTTTATAGGTTCTATTATTTTTATATTCTTTCTTTCACTTATAATATTTAATATTGTTGAAAAATGTTTGAATAATTCATCATTACACCCTTTAATAAATTGTTTTACATGTTCATTATCTTTATAACCATCATTCTCATATTTTATTATAAATTTATTATAAAATCTTAATAATTCATCGTTTAACTGTGGAAAATTAACTACTTGTTTAGATATCGTATATATTAAATATAATATATTATCTATACAATCTAGTATGTTGTTCCTATCTATCTTCAATTTTAACTTATTAAATAAATCATCTTTACATATTATCCAATTACTCGGTATCTCCATATTAAAACATACCTCTTTTATCATATTTGTAAAATTATATATATTAGATAATTCATCTGTGTAATCTTCTATTACTAAACTATCTAATGATATATTATCCATCGTTAATTGTTCTATTGGGTTGGATTTTAAAAAATGTTGATGGAATATCTTGCCATTAGAATCAAATATATTAATAATATTATTATTATTATTGTTAATAAGAGTATTGTTTATTATTGTCTGTTTGCTTGCCTCCATTAGTTCAATTTTTCGTTTTAATAAAATGTTCTCCTCGACTATATTTGGAGGCAAACATTTCTTTTTACGATTTGTATGTTGTTTTAATAATTGTAATGTTTTAAATTGAGCTGTACATACTGTACATTCTATTATACGGTCACAAGGAATTTTTCTTTTTAAATGTCTATTTAATTCTACATTAAATTTAAAAGATTTATTACACTTTATACAAATGAATACCATATAATTTAATTTATGAACTATATGTTTTATATATTATTTATTTAAATGCCAATTTTAATTATTTTATTACCAAATTTAAATGTCAATAAGTTATACTTTGGTGGTTTATCTTACTAATTATGACCGTGAGTGTAATATCAATTGTATAATTTAATTATTTTAATCAAAATCTTCAAATCATAATATATAAATTATATTTTTTTCAAAAAAAAAATAAAAAATTTGAAATATTATGATAAATAATTTTCAGATATTTTTCTCGTATCATATTATTTTATAAATTTTTTTTTCAAAAAAATATAATATACATTTACACTTTTATAAATTTATTTATATACGTACATATTATATAGATTATATTAATAATGTACATATATCTAATATATCTTTTATAATATACAATTTTTAATTATTTTATTACCAAATTTAAATGTCAATAAGTTATACTTTGGTGGTTTATATTACTAATTATGAATGTGAGTGTAATAACACTTGTATAATTTAATTATTTTAATCAAAATCTTCAAATCATAATATATAAATTTTATTTTTTTCAAAAAAAAATAAAAATATTTGAAAATATTATGATAAATAATTTTCATATAATTTTTTTCGGAGGATCATAC
>Ga0255039_10000162_pt1 | contig 23072 bp, 20 predicted proteins | sample BC1_12_1_MG_FD_181713 | JGI IMG/M metagenome (GOLD analysis project Ga0255039, IMG submission 181713) | Seawater microbial communities from Strait of Georgia, British Columbia, Canada - BC1_12_1 | ecosystem: Environmental > Aquatic > Marine > Strait | place: Canada: British Columbia | collected... | reverse complement strand
CGGTGGTAGCGCGCTGCCCGGTTGCGGCGATACGCCCGGCACTGGTCAACGGCAAGCCTTCACTCGAAGTCGATGAAAAGAAGTGTATTTGCTGCGGTGCCTGTTATCCACCCTGCACCCCGATGCAAATCAACGACCCCGAGCACACCAAGCTTGCAATCTGGGTCGGTGGTAACCACTCCAATGCACGTGGCAAGCCAACCTTCCAGAAACTGGTCGCCGCCGGTATTCCCAATAACGCGCCGCGCTGGCCCGAAGCCACCGCCATCGTCAAAAAGATACTGGAAACTTACAAGGAGAACGCGCGTGACTGGGAGCGGCTTAGCGACTGGATCGAACGCATCGGCTGGCCACAGTTTTTCGAGTTGACCGAATTGCCGTTTACCAAATTTCACGTCGATAACTGGCGCGGTGCGAGAAACTCGCTGAACGCGTCTACGCACATCCGTTTCTAGCGAGTTGCTGCCATGAAATTCAGTATTATGGTGAACGAAGGTCCCTACACGCATCAGGCCTCGGACAGTGCTTACCACTTCACCGCGGCTGCATTGAAGGCCGGTCATCAAATCGTGCGCGTTTTCTTCTACCACGATGGTGTCAATAACGGTACTCGCCTCAGCGTACCACCACAGGACGACCGCAATGTCTGCGCGCGCTGGTCGGAACTCGCGCAACAGCACCAATTGGAATTGATTCTTTGCGTTGCTGCCGCCCAGCGGCGCGGCCTGCTCGACCAGGACGAGGCAAAGCGCGCCGGTAAAGACAGCGATAATATTGCGCCGGGATTCGAGATCTCTGGCCTTGGCCAGCTGATCGACGCAGGTATTCAGGCCGATCGACTGATCGTGTTTGGCGATTAGGACTTGGTGATAAGGATCTGGTGACAAGGATTAGGTGATAAAAGATGGCAAGCAAAAAATTTCTATACGTTAATCGCAAAGCGCCACACGGAAGCATCTACGCGCTCGAGTCACTCGAAGTGGTGCTGATCGGTGCGGCCTTCGAACAGGAGGTGACGCTCGCCTTTGTCGATGACGGGGTTTACCAGTTGCTGCAGAACCAGGACAGCAGCGCACTCGGCAGCAAGAATTTTTCGCCGACCTACCGCGCGCTCGGTGACTACGACGTCAACCGTATCTTCGTGGAACGCGAATCGCTGGAGTTGCGCGGACTTGCCAAGGAAGACCTGATGCCGCTGACCTGGGAAGACGAGGACGATGACTGGGCCGAGAAAGACTCCATTCATGTCGTCAGTAGCAAAGAGCTCGCCGAAATTATCGAACAGCAGGATGTCCTCCTGAACTTCTAAGTGAAAATAGTTGAGTAGCAACGAAATGTCAGTTCTGCACATAGTTAACAAATCGCCTTACGAGCGTAATTCGTTAGAAACCTGTTTGCGCCTTGCGCGCCCGGGTAGCGCAATATTATTGATCGAGGACGGTGTTTACGCCGTTCGCGCAGGGTCGTCGGCCTCCGCCAGACTGCAGCAGGCACTTGAAGATCACCCGGTTTACGCCCTGCGAGCAGATTTGCAGGCCAGAGGTGTGCAGCCTGAATCTCTGATCGACGGAATCACACTGGTCGATTACGATGGCTTCGTCGAATTGACTACCGAGTATGAAAAATCGCAGTCGTGGTTGTGACTGCAGAACGAAAACTTTAAAACACTTATATCAAACAAATCAGAGGTAAACATGGCTATAGAACTGGATGGAAAATCGTATGAGACTGATGAAGAAGGTTATCTGATCAACCTGAGCGACTGGAACGACCAACTGGCAAATGAAATGGCCAAGGCCGACGGTGCAGCACTCGATGAAAACCACTGGGAAGTCATCAATTTCCTGCGCGAATACTACGAGGAATATCAAATTGCACCGGCCGTGCGCGTGCTCACCAAGGCAGTTGGCAAGAAGCTCGGTAAGGACAAGGGCACCAGCAAGTATCTGTACGAGCTGTTTCCCTATGGACCAGCCAAGCAGGCCTGTAAGTACGCCGGCCTGCCCAAGCCTACAGGCTGCGTCTAGTCTGCTTCACGGGAAGTGCGACAGCACTTCCCGGACGCCGGGCGCCAGGAAACGATGTTCACATGTCATTGTTGACGATTGCATTTACCCTGTTATTTTACTTTGCAGCTCTGGTCCTGATCATCGGTCTGGGCCTGCGGATACGCCTGTATGCAAAAACACCGGCTCCACTGCGTATTCCGACAACACCCGCACCGATCACGGCATCAGGCGTAATCGCCCGGATGTTTTTCGAAGTAACCCTGTTCCGCAGCCTGTTCAAGTCCAATAAATGGATCTGGATTTTCGGCTGGTTGTTCCATGCGGCACTGCTGCTGGTCGTGTTGCGTCACCTGCGTTACTTCACCGATCCGGTCTGGTCCTGGGTGGCGTTGATTCAACCGCTCGGTGCCTATGCCGCGTTCGTGATGGTCGCCGGCCTCGCGGGCTTGTGGGCACGGCGTTTCCTGGTCGATCGGGTGCGTTATATTTCCTCGCCATCGGATCACCTCATGCTCGCCTTGCTCATCGCCATCGGCATCAGTGGACTTGGCATGAAGTACGTGGCCGCAACCGACATCGTCGGGGTGAAGGCCTTCTTTCTCGGCCTGATGTATTTTGACTGGCAACCATTACCTGGCGACCCCCTCCTCATGCTGCACCTGCTGCTGGTCGCGCTGCTTATGATTATTTTCCCGTTCAGCAAATTGCTGCATGCCCCCGCCCTGTTTTTCAGTCCAACGCGTAACCAGATCGACAATCCGCGCGAGAAGCGCCATCTGCCAACACGCGCCGCCAGCAGGCAAGCGAGCTAGAGCAGGAATTCTATGGCTGACTTCGACACACCAGTGCTGAAACCTTACCCGGTCATCCCGCCGATCGAAATCGGTGCGATGGCTCACAGCAAGCCCTATGTCGCCAAACCTGACATTCAGGGGAAGATCGGCTTTCCCGGCGAACTGGTCGACAACTGGCAGCAGGTCGCCATCGACAAGATGGGTGAACTGGTAGATAACTCCAGGGCACTGCGCGTATTCCTCGACAGTTGCGTGAAATGTGGTGCCTGCACTGACAAGTGCCATTACTACCTTGGCACCTCTGACCCCAATAACATGCCGGTAGCTCGACAGGATTTATTTCGCTCGGTTTACCGACGCTACTACACTGCGGCAGGAAAATACTTTCCCGGCCTGGTCGGCGCGCGCGACCTGGACCAGGACGTGCTCGACGAATGGTATAGCTATTTCCACCAATGTTCGCAGTGCCGCCGCTGCTCGGTCTACTGCCCTTACGGCATCGATACCGCAGAGATTTCGATGGCCGCACGGGAAATCATGGACACTGTCGGTGTTGGTCAGAAGTACTGCAACGAAATCATTGGCAAGGCGCAAACCATCGGTAACAACCTCGGCCTGCCGCAACCCGCGTTGCTCGACACGCTGGAAGGGCTCGAAGAAGACATCGAAGAAGAAACGGGTGTCACGGTGCGTCTGCCGCTGGATCAGCACGGTGCCGACATTCTGCTGGTCACGCCGTCGGCTGATTTCTTCGCCGAACCGCATGTGGATGGTTTGATGGGGTATGCCAAGGTATTTCACCAGGCCGGCCTGTCCTGGACCATTTCCAGTTACGCCAGTGAAGCCGCTAACTTTGGAATGTTTATCGGTTCCTACGACAACATGCAGGTACTGGCACAGCGCATTCGCGAGGCCGCGCTTGAACTCGGTGTCAAGCGCATCGTCTTCGGCGAATGCGGCCATGCCTGGCGCGTCGCCTATAACTTCCTCAACACGCTGGCCGGTCCCTTCGACTTTCTCGATCCGAAATACCCGATGCCACAGCACATCTGTGAGGTCACTTATGACCTGTTACAACGCAATGCCCTGCGTATGGACAAATCCGCCAATGACGACAAGGTGTTGACCTTCCATGACTCCTGCAATGTCGCGCGTGCCTCGCGCATGGGTGACTTCGAAGGTGGACAGTTCGTGATACCACGTGCGGTCATTCAGGCGAGTTGTAACCATTACTACGACATGCCCGCGCACGCCACGCAAGAAGCAACCTTTTGCTGTGGCGGCGGTGGTGGTCTGTTGACCGACGATCTGGTCGAGCTGCGTGTCAAGGGTTCAGTACCGCGTATGGAAGCGCTGAAACAGGTTGTCGACGATCACGGTGTGACCCACATGGCGGCGATCTGTGCGATCTGCAAGAGTCAGTTCAGCAAGATTCTGCCCTACTACGGCATGGAGATGGATCAGATTGTCAGTGTTCACCAACTAGTCAGTGACGCTATCCAACTGGGTGGCGAGCATTAGAATGCGCATAAATATAAGCCCTAATATGAGAGATACCAGGAGAAACTAATGGCAGCCTCCAAAGACGAAGTAAATCGCAAGCTCACCTTCAGAATCTATGAAGATGGTGACCATCGCTGGCGCTCACAGGGTGAGAATATCTTTAACGAGGACACCAGTAACAAATGTCCTACCTATGTGCATCGCACGCCGCCCTGCCAGGGCAGTTGCCCATCCGGTGAAGACATTCGCGGCTGGCTCAACATAGTGCGTGGTATCGAGCTTCCGCCTGAAGGCGTCAGCATGCAGGAATACGCCTTTCGTCGTTCCACCGACGCCAACCCGTTTCCATCGATGATGGGACGGGTCTGCCCCGCGCCCTGCGAACAGGGCTGCAATCGCAACAACGTCGACGACTTCGTTGGTATCAACGCGGTTGAGCAATACATTGGCGACACCGCTAAAACCGAGGGATTTAAATTTGAGGCCGTTGCTGCCGTCGGCAAGCATCGCGTCGCCATCATCGGCGGCGGCCCTGCCGGCCTCGCGGCCGCTTACCAGCTGCGCCGCAAAGGCATCGCCAGCACCATTTTCGATGAACACGATGAACTCGGCGGTATGTTCCGCTACGGCATTCCCGGTTATCGCACACCGCGTGATTTCCTCGATCATGAAATCAATAGAATCCTGGAGCTGGGTGATATCGATACGCGTATGGCAACCCGCGTCGGTCGTGACGTCAGCATTGCCGAGCTGGAACAGGAATACGATGCACTGCTATGGTCGATCGGCTGTCAGTCCGGCCGCGGCCTGCCGCTGGAACACGGCGATGCACCTAACTGTATCTCCGGGGTAGCTTTCCTCGAAGCCTTCAACCGTGGCGCCCTGCAGGTCACCGCTGATCGGGTGGTCTGTGTCGGTGGTGGTGATACCTCGATCGACGTGGTGTCGGTCGCCCGCCGCCTGGGCAAAATCGACAGCCTGCCGCAGGATCAGCTTACCGAATTCGTGGTTGGTGGCTACACCGCGCATGACTCCGCTTACGCGGCATCGCGCGAGGGTGCCGAGGTCACGCTGACCTCGCTGTTCGAACGCGCCGAAATGACCGCCACCGAACACGAAGTCGAAGACGCCATGCGGGAAGGTGTACGCATTCTCGACGGCGTCATGCCAATCGAAATCATCGTCAACGATGATGGCCGCGCAACCGCGTTGAAACTGGCAAAATGCCAGATCGAAAACGGCAAGCCAACAGCGGTTGAGGGCAGCGAATTCGAAGTCGAGTGCGACCTGATTGTCTCTGCCATCGGCCAGGGTGGGGATCTTACCGGCCTGGAAGAGCTGGGTAATGAACGCAACCTGATGGATGCTGACAAGTTTTTTCAACACGCGCAAAAACCCGGCCATTTTGTCGCCGGCGATATCATTCATCCGCATCTGCTGACGACCGCCATCGGCCACGCCGCCATTGCCGCAGATAGCATCGAGCGCTACCTCGGTGGCGCCGAGTTCGGCAAGCGACCCAAGGTCGACGTGCACCATTTCGACCTGCTCAGCAAGCTCAAGGAAATGGACCTTGAGCCAGGCGAGTTTCAACATCAGAGCACCTATGGCACTGACGAAGCAAACTTCGCCGTACACAATTACGAAGATCGCGCGGCCAATGAAATCATCTCTTCAGAACGCCTGTTCCTGTCGCACTTCAACTACGAGGCGCGTCACCTGCGTGAGATGCACGGACCGGATTCAGAGCAGGTGCTTGGTGACTTTGCCGAACGCTCGCGCAGCCTGAGTGAAACTGAAGCGGTTGAGGAAGCCGGTCGCTGCATGTCCTGCGGCATGTGTTTCGAATGTGATAACTGCGTTATCTATTGCCCACAGGATGCCGTCTACCGCGTTCCCAAGGACAGCAAAACCATGGGCCGCTACGTCGCCACCGACTACACCCGTTGTATCGGCTGTCACATCTGTGCGGACGTCTGCCCGACGGGTTACATCGACATGGCGCTGGGAGGTCACTAGAAACCGGTGCGCAGTCACCTGACAGTCTTGCGTTGCCTGATGCTGAGCGCCCTGCTCGGCTGGTTTGCGTGCCTGCCCGCCGCCGCTGGCGAGGTAGAGTCTTCAGGCTTCGGCGCCGTCGTCATTCCGCAACCGGTCAAACCGACCAATGCCAGTGCCTGCGTGGAACCGGTCGACATCATGCGTCGTGATCACATGAAGTTTCTGCTGCACCAGCGCGACGCCACGGTGCTCGAAGGCGAGCGCGACAGCAAGTACAGCCTGGTTGGCTGTATGGATTGCCACAATGCCACCGAGCCCGCTGAAACCGTCGTCCGCTATCCCGATCCGCAGCACTTCTGTGCCGGTTGCCATCTCTATGCCAGCGTCAAGATCGATTGCTTCGAATGTCATGCGGATCGCAGCCTTAAACAACTGCAACAGGGTCGACTGGACCAGCCGCTCGAAGATCAGTTCCCCGAAGATCAGCCAGGTTCCGCCCTGCTATCCTTACACACCTTTCACCAGCAGCTGGGAGACACCGGTGGCGAATGAACTGGACAACATTGAACTTCGCCCTGCCCGGCGACGTTTTATGCAGAGCTCAGCCGCCCTTGCCATGACGCTGATCGCCCCGGGAGTCCTGCTGTATAAAACAGGCCAGGCCCAGAGTGAGAATGAGCCTGGCTCAGACAATAAAGGGCTCCCTGCGACCCCACGCTGGGGACTTTTGATCGACACCAATGCGCTCAGCGAAGCGGATGTGGATGCCTGTGTTGCGGCCTGCCAGCAGGAACATGGCTGGCACAGCGATGCCGGTTCGCAAACCGCTGCCCAGTGGATTCGTAAAGTTCATCTCACCGATGAACAAAGCGGTCAGCAAACTGTGCTGCCGATGATGTGCCAGCATTGTGCCGACCCTCCCTGCGTGGATGTCTGCCCGACCGGTGCCTCGTTCAAACGCGCTGACGGCATCGTGCTGGTTAACAAGCACACCTGTATCGGATGTCGTTACTGCATGATGGCCTGCCCTTACAAGGCGCGCTCATTCATCCATGAAGTCCTGCGGGACCAGTTAGCGGTGGCGCCGCGAGGCAAGGGTACCGTCGAATCCTGTACGCTGTGCGTGCATCGTATCGACCGGGATGGCGCCAACGCCGTACCGGCCTGCGCCGAGGCGGTTAACCGGGGCGGGCGCAAGGCGATCCTGTTCGGCGACCTGAACGACCCCGATAGCGAGATTTCGCAGAGAGCGAAAAGTCATGGAGCTACCCGCTTACGAGCTGACCTCGGCGTCGATCCTGGCGTACGCTACCAGGGCCTGTAACCATGCCAGCCGCGACCCGATTCACAGAGATAAAGACCAGTACCCCTCAATACTGGGGGCTATTGTTACTGCTTGCCATACTTGCCGCCGCGGGCATCGGTGCCGCCCACCACATGGATGTCGAGGGCCATCACATTTCCGGCATGAATAACCAGGTAGTCTGGGGACTGCCGCACGTATTTGCGATCTTTCTGATTGTCGCCGCATCCGGTGCGCTCAATCTGGCCTCGATGGCATCGGTATTCGGCAAGGTCGAATACAAGCCCCTGGCGCGCTTCTCCGCGGTACTGTCAATCGCGCTGTTAGTCGGCGGTCTCGCTGTTTTATTGCTCGACCTGGGGCGCCCGGACCGCCTGATCGTGGCGATAACGCATTACAACTTCAGGTCGATCTTTGCCTGGAATATTATTCTCTACAGCGGTTTTATCGTGATCGTTCTGGCTTACCTGTGGTTGATGATGGAACGCCGTTTCGAGCGCTGGAGTCGACCCGCCGGTATGTTCGCATTCGCCTGGCGGCTGATACTAACCAGCGGCACCGGCTCTATCTTCGGTTTCCTCGTCGCGCGCGAGGCTTACGACTCCGCGTTGCTGGCACCGATGTTTATCGTCATGTCCTTTTCCTTCGGTCTTGCCGTGTTTATCCTGCTGCTGCTGGCCAGTTTCAAACTCGATCAGCGCGAGCTCGACGGGATTCATCTGCAACGCCTGCGCAAGCTGCTGGGTCTGTTCAGTATCGGTATCCTGTATTTCGTCATTCTGTTCCACATGACCAAGCTGTACGGCAGCCAAAACCATGATTTCGAGCGCTTCATACTGCTCGACGGTGGTGTTTACACTCGGCTGTTCTGGTTGTTTCAAATCATTCTGGGCACCCTCCTGCCCCTGTTTCTATTGTATGCACCGCGTTGGCAACACTCATCAAAGAGCCTGGTGTTGGCCTGCCTGCTCATCATTCAAGGTGGCTTTGCCCAGCTCTACGTCATCATCATCGGTGGACAGGCCTTCCCGTTAAATATATTCCCCGGCTACCACGTCGAAAGCAGTTTCTTCGACGGTGTGATCAGTGCCTACAGCCCCAGCCTGTGGGAACTGCTACTCGGTTTCGCCGGCCTTGCCAGTGCCCTGCTAATTGCCCTGCTGGTGCTTCGCGTACTGCCGATACTGCCGCAGAATTTACCGGGAGCGGAAGACTGAAATGGCCTCCCTGTTCTTTTCCGCCGCGCATAAATCCTCGGGAAAAACTACCCTCAGCATCGGCGTCTGCGCTGCACTGAACGCACGCGGCCTCGACATACAACCATTCAAGAAAGGCCCGGATTACATCGACCCGATCTGGCTTGGGCTGGCAGCCGGTAAACCCTGCTACAACCTCGACTTCTACGTTGCCGGACGCCAGGAGACCATCGACGACTACTGCCACCGCCGGCACGGAGCCGATATCTGTCTGATCGAGGGCAACAAAGGACTGCACGACGGCCTTGATCTCGATGGCAGCAACAGCAATGCGGCACTCGCTAAGGCCCTCGGCAGCCCGGTGATCATGGTGGTCGATGCGCGCGGCACCATGCGCGGCATCGCGCCCCTGCTCATCGGCTACCAGGTATTTGACAAAGCAGTCAATATCGCCGGCGTCATCGCCAACCGCACCGGTGGCAAACGACATGAGGCCAAGCTGCGCGCTGCAGTCGAGGCCTATACCGACATCCCCTTTCTCGGCGCACTGGAAAATGATGCCTCGATCGGACTCAGCGAACGTCACCTGGGCCTTATCCCTGGTTACGAAGATCTGTCTGCAAAGCGCAAAGTCGCTTCGATCGGAGCCTCGATTGCCGATAGCGTCGACCTGGATCGACTATTGCAGATAGCACAACAGTCAACACCGGTAACGCCCGCTACTTTACCGCTACAGCACAAACCCGAGTTTGCGGGGCTGCGCATCGGCATAGCCCGCGATCGCGCTTTCGGCTTTTACTATCCCAGCGATCTCGAGGCTATCCGCCAGTCTGGTGCCGAACTGGTCGACATCGACACGCTTCGGCAACGAACACTGCCCACCATCGATGGGCTGTTCATCGGCGGGGGGTTTCCCGAACGCCACGCGGCGGCATTAGCGGCCAATAGCAGCCTGCGCGAGTCGATTCGCAATGCCATCGAGGGCGGGCTGCCTACTTATGCGGAATGCGGCGGTCTGATGTACCTGGCGCAATCTATACACTGGAACGGTGAAAGCCACGACATGGTGGGAGTATTGCCAGGGCAGGCAGTTATGCATGAAAGACCACAGGGTCGCGGCTACGTCGTGCTCGAAGAAAATCGAGACACCCATCCCTGGCCATCGCGACCGGCCACCGTAACACCGCTGCAGGCGCACGAATTTCATTACTCTGCACTGCAGGGATTACCCGATGACGCCAGGTTCGCCCACCGGGTGCTGCGCGGCAAGGGTATACAGCAGCAACAGGATGGCTACATCCATCGCAACCTGCTGGCGTCTTATTCGCATTTACGTAATACATCGGCAACCCCCTGGGTCAGGCGCTTTCTGCAGTTCGTGCAGGCGCATAAAATGAACAATACGGAGACTATCGCCAATGCACTCTAGCCCACATATCACACCGATTTCCTACTGCGGGCACCGCAAAGCGCACTGTGACGCACCGTACTCCCGGCGGCCCGTTAAACGTAGTGCAAACCACGTTGGTGCGAATCTCTGGTCCGTGCGGCGCGCCACAGCTTCTTTTCGGCGCCCTCGCGACGTAAACCGGTGTGATATGCGGGCTTGCCACAGATGATCAGCCTGTCGACCGCTGCCCTCGAACAGATTCGCCTCTCGGCTACTACCGGCGACCTGCAATCGGTGCCGATACGCGTCGCTGTCAAGCAGCTGGACGATGGCAGCCTCCACTACGCCATGGGTTTCGATGAACACAAACTGCCCGGCGACACCTTTTTCAATTTCGACGGTGTGGACCTCGTGGTATCCAGTGGTAGCAAAGATCTCACAGATGGTATGACTATCGACTATGTCGAGCTCGAACCCGGCAAGCTGGAATTTATTTTCCTAAATCCGAACGATCCCGCCTACGTACCGCCGAGCACCTGATCATTGCGCCAGGTCGGTTTGCAGGGCGGCATAAAACGGTATACTGACGGCTTCAGGATATTATGAGACCAGCGGCGCCCTGCCTCATCGTTCAATGCCCGACAATATGCCAAGTCTGCAACGCCGAACCAGCCTGCTGAAAGGTTGGTTCGTACCTCTCGACGAGGAAAAGCGCAATCTGCTGCAAAGCGGTCGCTTGCGCTTGTTACTGCTGTTTGTCACGCTGTTACTGCTGCTACTGCTCAACCTCTGTGTAAGCGCCATTCCCGACCATCCCATCGCATTACAGCTAAGCGGATATGCAGTCTGGTTACAAAGTCTAGAAATCACCCTGCTGCTGTTATTGTTCTGGCAAACCTGGAGCGTATTGTTGCAACCGCTGCTGCGACTGTGCAACTGGGCCGAACTGATGCGTGGCGTCAATCTCGAAGCCAGGGTCGAATTCGGCCCCAACAACGACTTTGCCGAACTGGCACGCGACATCAACATGCTCGGCAACATGATCAAAACCTTGTCGCTCGAAACCGAAGTCCAGTTACAGAAACACACCGATCACATTACGCGCGAATCGCGATCCCTTGCGATACTCTATGACGTTGCCTCGAGCATCAATCTATCGCATGATTTGAACGAATTGTTCGACAGGTCGTTGCGATCCTTATGTGAGAACCTGAATGCGCACGCCGGTATCATTCGTCAGTTCAAGGGCAAGAATAAAAAAGATATCACCGCCGCCTTCGGCAGCATAAATCACACGTTTCTGGCCAGCGCAGACCGTTTCCTGTCGATAGAAAACCTCGACAGCAAGACCGACCTCGAGCAGATTTGCCGCGTCGATCGTCTCGCTGCTAAAACGGTGTTCGGCACCAGCAGCGATGAAGATGGTGAATTGCTGGCGTTGTCGGTGCTGCTGCAGTATCGCTCAGATACGCTGGGTGCCATCCATCTGTTTTTCCGTGATGACGGTAGCTTCGATGTTGACAGTTACAGCGAGCTGTTGATCAGCATCGGCCAGCATCTCGGCAGCGCGGTCGAGAAATTCCGCTTGCTGGAAGAAGAAAGCGAGTTACTGGTGATTCAGGAGCGCACCCGTCTTTCCCACGAACTGCATGACTCACTGGCGCAGACCATCGCCAGCTTGCGCATTCAGATTCGAGTCATCGATGAAACCTTTCACTCGAATGATGAGAAAAGCATCTGGCACCAGATGGAGCGCATTGAATTCACCATCGATCAGGCCAACGACCAGTTACGCGAACTGATCGCCCACTTCCGCATTCCGATCAGCGAGCAGGGTCTGATTCCGTCGATAGAGGCGAGCATCCGTCAGACCAGAGAGGAAATGGGAATCCCCATCTACTTCCAGAACGAATGGCCGCAACAGGAATTTTCCGAAGAGGTAGAGCTCAATGTACTGCGCATCTTGCAGGAATGCCTTGCCAATATCCGCAAGCACAGCCAGGCCGAGAGTGTGCGCGTGCTCCTCAGTCGCCGTGACGGCCAATTCATCGTGCTGATTGAAGACGACGGAATCGGCTTTGAAGAAGCGACTGTTGTACCGCAACACGGACGCCACCTGGGGCTCAATATCCTGCGTGATCGCGCCAGTGAAATCAATGCCGTGCTCGACATCGAAAGCGAGCCCGATGACGGCACCCGTATCCATTTGCAGTTCAACGCAGAGCCGGTGAACAACCTGCGCGAGGCCATAGGTTAGGTCGTGGCCAGACGTATTTCCCTGTCCCGTGCAGCACGCCTGGTTGGCGTTAAACGAGGTGTCCTGCAGCAAAAGATTCGCGCAGGCCAGCTGCAGACTTTCGAGGGTGAAATCGTGCTCGCGGATTTGTTGCAGTCTTATCCGAATGCGCAGATCGAAGATTCAAGCATGCTCGAACGGGTCGAACAAATTATCGAACAGGCCAGCTTCATCAATGCTGATAATGTGGCCCGCAAGCCGGACAACCAGGCACTCGGCTCGCGTATTATGGCGCTCGGCAAAGATCTGTCTCAGCAGCAACGGCTGGTTTCCGGTTACCGGCGCCTGTTGCGAGACCTGCGCCACGAAATCGAGCAACTCGACATCGGGCCCGGCTCACTGGAGACGCTGACTCAATGGCTTGGCAACGCCGAGGCCACGCTGCTAGCTGACGATGATACAATTGATCAACCCTTTATCAACGAGACTTTTCTACGCGTTATGACGGCACAGGCTACGGTGATTCCAAGCGGTCACGAATTTTTTGTTGAAGGCGCCGATTCGATTCTGGAAGCGGGCCTGCGCGGCGGACTTGCTCTCAATTACGGCTGCAGCAACGGTAACTGCGGCTTGTGTAAAATGCGCCTGGTATCGGGTGAGACGCGCAAGACCCGTCATCACGACTACACGCTCACCGAGGCCGAAAAAGGAATTGGTTATATTCTAGGATGCTGTCATACCGCTGTATCCGATGTCGTTCTGGAAGCCGATGAAGCGCAGGGTACAGCCGACATACCGACGCAGACCATTGCGCTGCGTCTGAAGCGCATCGAGCGCCCCAATGAGGACGTGCTGATCGTCAGCACCCGTACCCCGCGTACCAGTCGCCTGCGCTTCCTCGCAGGCCAACGCGCTACGCTCAGCGTCGATCAGATTGGCTCCGCTTTCTACCCGATTGCGAGCTGTCCCTGCGACGATATGAATTTGCAGTTTCACATCGCGGTCAACGCCGATGACGCGCTCGCAAACTATCTACTCGACTCGGCCAGAACAAACGACCAGCTAATGCTCGAGGGGCCGAGCGGAGCCTTCGTGCTCAATGAGAATTCGCCACGCGCGCTGATTTTTATTGCCGAGGGTATCGGTTTCGCATCGGTCAAGGGTTTGATCGAACACGCTATGGCGCTCGATTCCGCGGAGCAGATTTCTCTATTCTGGATCGCCGATGGTGACGAACCACCCTATCTAAACAACCTGTGCAGGGCATGGAACGATGCCCTTGATAATTTCAACTATTGCCCCCTGCCCGCCACTGCCAGGCAGAATCTGGGCGATCACCTCGACACTAAGTTACCAACTCAAGATCCGGCGGGGTTCGATTTTTATATCTGCGCGAATGAGTCGCTGCGCGCGCAATGCGAGGAATACGCGCAGCGTCACGCGATTCCGGCGTCTCAATTCATGTTCGAGACAATCTAAATGGAAAGGTTAACGCTATGAGCCTGAAAGTCCTGCTGATCGATGATCACATGCTGTTCCGTGAGGGCCTGACCAGTTTGCTACAACGTCGTAACATCGAAGTGATGGCGGCGGTTGGTGACGGTAACGAGGGTATTCAGCTTGCGCAACAATTGAAACCCGACATCATTCTGCTGGATAAGCGTATGCCGATCATCGACGGTATCAGCGTGCTTAAGCATTTGAAAGAAATCGGCATGGAAATGCCGATCGTCATGTTGACCACCAGTTCCAACGAACAGGATTTGCTCGATGCATTGAAAGCCGGTGCCAGTGGTTATCTGCTCAAGGACATGGAGCCCGACGGACTGGTGTCGGCACTGCGCGACATCCACGTCGGCAAAACCGTGGTTGCGCCACCGCTGACATCGGTGCTGGTGCGCTTCGTCAAGGGCGACATGACGGTGTCACAAAGCAAGGGACCGTTCAGTGAACTGACCCCGCGTGAAGGTGAAATTCTCGAGTTGATGGCCGAGGGCCAGGGTAACAAGCTGATCGCACGTAACCTTGGTATTTCCGACGGCACGGTAAAGCTCCATGTCAAAGCCGTATTGCGCAAGCTTGGCGTGCATTCGCGCGTCGAAGCAGCGGTCATGTACATCGAGCACAACCACCGCGCCGCCGATCAGGTCGAGGAGTAACTATTCGTTCAATTGCCCTGATAATACTAATATATTTATCATGAACCCTCTTAACGAATTTTTAAAAATCTCCAAACCCCGATTTTTACAGGTTTTCTGCTCTGATCTAATACCTTCTTACTCAATACTTGCTTAACCTTGAACTCGCTCGGAAAAATAAAGGTACATTCCAGAGACAGAAGGCGTGATGTAGGCCCAGATGTGCTAACCCAAAACTGTTGTTAAATCGAGCATAACTGAAATCAGAACAGCACTACGCTGCGCAGTTAAACGGCACAGGCAGCTCCATCAGATCGCGGGGCAGCAGTAAATTACTGAATTTGCTCAATGTCGTTCAACTGCCAGGATTTATCGAAATACGGCATCTCGGGGTTGTAAAGCCTGAAGTACGTAAACCAGGTTTGTCCCGCTGACGTTTGCACCCAGTTGCGCTCCATTCCCTCAGGAGCGCTGGGGCCAATGTAGAGCGTTGTAGTCCCGTCTGTGTTTTGCACAATGTCATTCAAGGAGTTAACTTCTGCACTGCGCTGCTCATTTCTGATCAAGGTGCGGGAATCACTATCGTAAATCGTGAGTGCCCAAAACTGACCGGCAGGGACGTTGGCAGGAACGATCAGTTTATAGGTGTTAGCCCCATCGAAACCATGACCGTCTGCATCTTCGTACTGCCCGAGGTAAGTACTGCCAGGACCTGGGCCATCCAGTTTCATTGCGCGTGTCGAACCGATCGCTTCATGAAACCACGAGGCTCTCTCGAACAATTCCCCGTGACTGGCCTGGATTTGATCGGGGGTGTTAATCAAGGCCACGTACCAGCGTTTGGTTTCATAGTAATGGGCCCCTTCGATACGTTTTTTGAAACTGTTATTGACAGACATGAGATAGCCAACGCGTTCAGCCTCTTCCAATAGTTCAACTTGCGCAAGCGAGGGGGTGAAAGCTTTTCCTTTTTCTATGCCAATGTTCTTCATCATTGCATAGAAAAATATATCTCTTTCCGCCATGACTTCGCGTTGCACGATCTGATTGAGATTGTTCCAAAACTTCATACCGTGTGGCTGATACTGTTTGAACACGTCATTATTCTTGAGGAGTTTTTTACGGCCCATGAGGTCGAGACGCTCATAGGGATAGGAATCAAATTCCGCATTAATACGTTCATGTTCCGGGCCCGCAGGCGACATGTTGCGCGTGCCTAGCCAGACGACATTGGTAGGTGATTTAATAACGGTATAGGTGCCGTCATGTTTTGGTTCAGTTTGCCCGGGACCAAGGATGAGTAATTTAACACCTTTACCCTGGTCGGGACCTGTGACACCCGTGTCTAGAATCGGGCGTTGCCATTGGTCGCCAACGTAGCCTGCAGTCAGGCCTGCAGGGATTTCCCATACCGCTGGGCCGTGCACATTAGTGTCTACGAATGAAATAACGTAGGTAACCTCGGTGTTTGGGGTAAGAATACCCGCTGCGCCGTCGTAGCCACGATAGAGGCTGATTTGACCGTCGAGGCTTGGATCGGCGCCCATATCAATATTGCCATTTTCCCAGCCTTTAAGGCCCATGGCTGGCATAGCCCATAAGTATGTTTGCACAGCGCCGTAATAGTCCATAGCCGCATACAGCTGCTCGGAAGAATTCGAAGACGGCACGCCATTCACCATCTCTACGCCAACCACTCCATATTTATCTTGAGAAGTACCAATGGTAGTTGAGGCGCATGCGCCTAGAAATAAAGTGCACGCGAGGGGGACTAGTATTAGCCGAATCATGTTGTTCTCCAATTCATTGTGCCATTGCTGTAGTGTTCATGATTTGTGTCGCTCCTGTATTCCTCGATCAAGGGTAGAACCGAGCTTGTTGATTAATTATTTCTCGATGCGTTCGATTGATGGCGGGACAAATTCGAACCATGTCTCAGAGGGGCCATACATGCGGAACAGAGAAAACCACTCCTCGCCAGCGGTTATCGGCATGCAGTTCGTATAGTCGCTGCCGTCGCAGTTACTAGACCAATGAATACTCACAGACCCGTCGGCGTTGATTACGAAGTCCGTTTCGTTTGACGCTACGCCGATCTTGTCTGCCCCCGCGATATACGCCCCGTTATCCATCGAGTAGGTTAAGAATGAATAGAAGCGCGAAGCCGGAACGTCTTCGTGGTTCGCAATGTGTAGCTTGTAGTCGTAGTCACCAGACATCGGACGACCTTTACTATCCAATACGCCTTTAATGTATGTTGTGGATTTTGAATCGGCAAGCGACGCAGGGGGGGCAAAGTAATAGGTAAATGTTGTGCCGCGAGACGAGTAGTCATTCCAGTTGTCGTCCACGTAAGTCGCATTTGTGCTCATCATTTCCTTGTCAACTGGGGAGGTCCACTGCGACTGCTCGCCCCATAGACGTGGTGCGTAATACGTAAAGTCGTGGGCTATTTCGGCTTTCAGTTGAACAATTGCATGGAGTAAGATCTCCGCCTGTGCGTCTGTTGGCTCGAACGGTTTACCCTTCTCGATACCGATAAGCTTCATCATCCCGTAAAAGGCTTTCTCGTCAGCCTTGATCAACTCCTCGTTGATAGCCTTGTGTGCTGACTCCCAGAACGAAGCATCGAATTTGATGTGACCTTCGTAATCTACACCGTCAAGGACGATGTGATTCGTCACAGCTTCACCACCCAGAGGGTAAATCTTCAAGCCCTTGATGTACTCCGCCGAGCGAGCCATGTCTTCTTCTGACGTAGTTTTGGTAAGTGAACGGATAGAGATATAACCGCGATTTGTCGATTGCTCCACTGCGATATAGCCTTCGGTATTACCTTCATAGCCTTCCGGTACGATTAAATACTTACCTCCCTTACCCTCGTCCGCGCCGTCTGGCCCTACATCAACTAAAGGCACGTGCCACGATGTAAGGAATGTACCAAAGAATGAGTTCGTGTCTGTCGCGGCTGGCATCTCAACCACTAACGGCCCATCTTCGATGTTGTGGTATGTGTGTACGTATGGCGAGTTGTTGTTACCTGTCACCATGGCCGCGTTGTAGGTCATTGGTTTCGCATAGTAGTAAACTGTATTTGTAGCGTTGCCGCCAAAGGTATCAAAGGCAACTTGTGCCATCCGCTCGTACATTACTTGCGGCATGATCCATGTACCAGCCTCAAGAGCGCGACGTTCGAAGCGCTTGTCTTCAATTGACTGGGCCACAGCTGGATTATCATGTGCGTCAGTAGTTTTGTCACTGCCCTGAGCCATTGCTCCGAAAAATGTAGTCACCAGGATGCTTGCAATGATTGTCTTTTTCATAATATGTTGCCCTCTTGGCAGATAAGAGACCGTTTTCCTTATGCCATGGATTACTGAACTGAACCCAAGTCACTGAACGAGATCGAACGCGTTAATTGATTCCACTTCTGTTTTCGCTATCCTGGGGAAACATTCATCCTTAGGTAATCCCTCCAAAAATTGATTGGAGGCATAAGTCGGAATTTTTTTGTGAACTGAAATAAATGGACGTACCAAATTATTTCATTTTTTCTAATTTGATTCGAGTAAGCAACTTAAAACTTTAATTCGGAGGAAAATTAGTGAGTCACTAGAATACATCTTGCTTACCTGGCCCTTACTCGCCGGTTTTAAAAGATCTATACCCACTTTAACTCAACGAGTTACATACGCCGTCTCATGTACATCGAGCACAACCACCGCGCCGCCGACCAGGTCGAGGAGTAGTTCCACCGCTGATCCATCCCGCAGACGAAATACGCCAGTTCTGCAGGGACGAGATCGCACATCTCAACATCCCCAAATACGTCCGCTTTGCCGATGAATCACCAATAACCATCACCGGCAAAGCACAAAAATTCAAACTGCGCGCAGCGATGCGGGAACAGCCAATGGCGAGCTAACCTGGGCGCAAACCGAGTGCCACAAGAATTACTCAGGTAGCCAATAGATCAATCGGCACGGATCTTGACATCGATCAGGTGCCTGTCGTGAATTATCTGCAATGCTGCAGGATCGAATTGTCCAGAGAGTAGATCTCGCGTTTATCAAATAAACCTTAACTCGGCTGCAGGGAATTTACATGAGCAAGAGAGAAAACTACGAAAGCAAAATGCAGGCTCAACTCGACGAGTTGAAAACGGAGATTGCCGGGCTCGGTAAAAAAGCAGAGCACGCGGAAATCAACCTGGAACTGGAATATTACACGCTAATCGATGAGCTGCAGCTGGCACTCGAGGCAACGGAGCAAAAGTTCGAGTTGCTTGTGCAGGCAAACGAGGACAAGTGGGAGGAATTCAGGTCAGAACTCGAACATAGCTGGGATTCCCTGCGGGAGTTGATCAAGGTCATTACCGCCCCCTGACCGAGATGCCCCACGATCCTGGTAGCCCGTGACCGGCAAGGTAAGACTGAGAAAAGCAAAATACCGGGCGTCGCTTTTTTACCATTAATCGAAAGCTGATAGCTCGCATACCTCCTGGTCATCAGGCCAAATCGATCCCCGCTGCTTAGGCCCGGAGCAGCCCGGGATGAAGAGGCGCGGGTTTGGGCTATCGCAAGCCGGGCGGGTGTGCGAGCGGCGGCAAAGTCTGCTGTCCGCTCCGTGACCTCACCTGTATGATAGACAGCAATTCTAGCCTGCAACATCTTATCAGGGTATGGAACTACCAGACGACAATCCGGCGGCAATCCCGCCGCCTGCCGATAGAGATCCGGATCCGACAACGGTACCGGTTATCGAATTCCTTTCGGGCCGCAATCGCGGTTCGCACGAGGAAATTGCCGAGCCCACGGTTTTTCTCACCATAAACGAGATTGGTGGACTATCGATTATTCCGGTGTCGAAGGCCGTAGCGGACGAGGACTACCCGGTTCGATTGCAGCGCTCCGGGGACACATACGAACTCGAAGTGATAGCGCCCTTCCAGGTGTGGGTAAACGGGGAGCAGGTCTCGCGGCACACGCTGAGATCGGGAGAGCTGCTCGAATTAGGGCGAAACGGGCCCATGGCGCGATACCGTATCTATGCCATCGGACGAATTCCGCTACGCACCGCAAGCCACGCATTCTACGACTGTATCGATTGTGCCCGCTATGCAGACGGCTCCCTTGTCTCGAGATCAGGGCGGCTGGTGGCGGCGCTTGCGGGTGAACTGGTAACGCGCAGTACCGTCTGGTTTCGCATCCTGGTTGTCGTTCTGTTAGTAGCATTGATCGTGAGCACGACTTACCTGTCACGACAAAGCCGCAATCTCGAAGTTCGCCTCGAACAGGAAGCCAGTTTCATGCTCGGCATTTCCGAAATATTACGCCGCAGCGAAAAAGAGGCGATCAGTCGGGAGCAGCTCTCCAGCCTTCGCAAGCAGTTGGAAAAACGGGTCGATGCGCTCGAGGCGCGTTCGCTCGCAACCCGCAAGGTCATCGCCGAAGCCTCCAGGTCGATCGTATTTATCCAGGCGAGTTATCAATATATTGATCTGGCCAGTGAAAACCCCCTGCGCTATGTCCTCGATTCAAACGACGAGCTGATTGTCACTCCATTCGGCCCGGCCATTACGCTCGAGGGTGACGGTCCGCTGGTCGAGCTGCAGTACACCGGCACCGCCTTCGTCGTGGGCGCTCCGAATGTATTGATTACCAATCGGCATGTGGCGATGCCATGGGAATCCAATCCCGCTCATGAGCAGTTCGAAACCATGGGGTTGGTCGCAAAATTCGATCGTTTCATTGGCTACTTGCCGGGCGTCGACAAATATTTCAACGTGCAATTGGTCGCTGCCAGTGACGAAATCGATATCGCCGTATTGAGCAGCGACGACGCTATGCTGGAAGCCCATCCCCTGCCGACAGCTCTAACAGCAGTGCAACCCGGTGACGAGGTATTGCTAATCGGTTATCCAACCGGTGTGCAGGCGATACTGGCACGTACTGATGCAAAATTTCTCGATGAAATCGGTGAGACAGACGCCCTGGGTTTCTGGACGGTGGTAGAAAAACTATCCGCGTCCGGCCTGATATCACCGCTGGCAACGCGAGGCATTGTCGGCCAGGTGACCCGGGACGCCGTGGTTTACGATGCCGGCACGACTTATGGCGGCAGCGGTGGGCCGGTACTCAACCTGCAGGGAGAGGTGATAGCTGTCAACACCTCGATCATGGAGGGATTCAGCGGCGCGAATCTCGGCCTGCCGATCGCACGCATCCTGCCGTTTCTGCAGCAGTCCCTGGAATCGATAAAATCCCGCGAATAAGTGTGACATTCAAGGCTCAGTGTTTATTGATGCGACCCGCCGTTAAAACAGGAGGTGTCAGCACCCGACACTATTTCGAACAAGAGGTATAGCCTTCAGTTAATTACTAAATAGCGATATACGTGAAGCAATAAGGCACTGCCCGGTGGGGCAGTGCCAGAGGGAAACAATCTGGAATCAGACTGGTAGGACTAAAGCAGAATCTAAATAACTCCGATCAGAGCTAATAGAAAGAGTCCACTCGAACTTTAAATTCGCCTACGAACAGGTTGAGTCCAATCTACTAACAATCAGATAAAACGACGAACTTTCCGTCTCCCCTTTCGAGGTACATGTCGCCACCTTTGAAGCTGGCCTTGTAATCAACGGCTTTTTCATTTTCGCGCTGGACGACCAGTGTTTGCCGCTCTCCTGCTTTGAGATTCCATTTACCCGCATTCTCATACACCCAGCCAAAAGAGTTTACCTGCCAGCTGCCATCTTCCTTGAAGGTCCAGTCCAGCTTCTTCAATTTCGTCGGCAGGCCCTGTCCAGCTTCCTCGTTTTTCGCTGTAGTCAGATCCCAGTCGGTACACCAGCCACCGACAAAGTACTCGGATTTAAGCTTGTCGCCTCGAGCCGTATCCGGGGCTTGCATCAATTTATTTCCCGCACAGGCGGAAAGCAGTAGTGTAAATGTCACACACACGAGCGTGAGGCTTATTTTCTTGTTCATATCGACCTGGCTAAGATGAGTTATTAGGGCTGACGATTTTAGCAAGTGTAAACGCCTGTTTGCAATGATCCTGGTCAATTTCCAGGAGGATCACAGGAGCCCTTTTCGATCACTCCTTCTGTCCATACTGGCTACCAGGCGATACCAACCCCCTGCTTACGCCTGGGGACGTCAGCCAATGCCCGGATTTCCGGCCACGTTTTTCAATTTGGGCGTATTGAGTTTGCTAATGCTAGCGCTGTCTGAGCGCCGTAAATAGTCTGCAACCACCTCCCATATCGGCGCGCCCGAAGATTGCGATCCCACGGTCGCCCAACCGGCGACCTTGTAAGTTTTGGAAGCCTCGATACGGGTACCGTCATCGAGTTGCATATCGGCAATACGAGTGCCAGCAGCAGCATCCGGCTCGATGCTGTAGTCGAGCCCGCCGAGACGCACCATATCACCGCCCTGCTGGTAATAAGGATCCTTGTTAAACAGATTATCAGCGACATCTTCAAGTATCAGTTTGAGGTCTTCACCGCTCATTTCGCGCACGTAAGTCTCGGGATAGGTGATACAGGTCTGGTCCAGGACGTGTTCCATAGTGATCGTCTGGCCCGGCAAAACCGTGGTTCCCCAGCGAAATCCGGGTGACAGCGAAATCTGCGCATCGCCCTCGACGCGCAGAGCATCACAGATGATCTGATCGAAGCTTCCATTGAAATTCCCGCGTCTATAGAGCAGATTTTCCGCGACGCTCAATTCCTCTTGCAGTTGCGGCAGATAGGGCTTGCGCGAGCCCTGGATCTGCGCCGTCATGTCAGCATCGGATTGGAGCAAATTGGAAAAAATCGGCAGTAAACGATAACGAAAGTCACGCAGCCTGCCTCCCTTGTAGTCCATATCCATAACACCCAGAAATTTGCCATTGGAGCCGGCATTGGTCACCAGCGTTTTGCCAGCGGAGTTGGACACCGAAATCGCACCCGGCACTCCGTCGTGGGTATGGCCACCGAAGATAGCATCGATACCACTGACTCTTGAGGCCATCTTGAGATCGACATCCATGCCGTTATGCGACAGCAGGATCAGGCCATCGGGTTTTTCCTCGTCGCGCGCCTGGTTGACGATGTCCTGCATATCATCTTCGTTGATGCCGAAGGTCCAGTCCGGGATAAAGCGCTGTGGGTTGGCAATGGGGGTATAGGGGAACGATTGCCCGACAACGGCGATGCGCAGGTCACCCATCTCGCGGATGGTATAAGGCTTGAACACATGACCGCTGTCTTCGTTGAAGTCACCAATATCGCCAAGCTCATAGTCAAACATGGCTGTTTCACGAACCTTGCAATTCTGGCTGACGAACTCACCATTGAACGCGGCCGCATTGGCAAGCACTTCTGCGTCCTGATAGGTGAACTCCCAATGACCGGTCATCACATCGACGCCGAGCAGGTTACAGGCATCCACCATATCTCGCCCACGCGTCCACAAGGCGGTGCCGGATCCCTGCCAGGTATCACCGCCATCG
>Ga0255039_10000161_pt1 | contig 23082 bp, 16 predicted proteins | sample BC1_12_1_MG_FD_181713 | JGI IMG/M metagenome (GOLD analysis project Ga0255039, IMG submission 181713) | Seawater microbial communities from Strait of Georgia, British Columbia, Canada - BC1_12_1 | ecosystem: Environmental > Aquatic > Marine > Strait | place: Canada: British Columbia | collected... | reverse complement strand
AACGCACGCACTTAACTTTATCTTGTAATTGCATTAACGTGTAGGTGCACGATTATTGTTAGCCTATCTTAAATATTAAAGTAAACTTTAATCAAAAAATCATGATTACCTATGGGACGGTTGTGTTTTTTTATAATAAAAGATCGTTCAAAAAAACCGGCAAGGTCGCCTTGTATCTAAATGCCATTATACGACTGATATCATACGCACAAGGTGACAGTCCCACGCGCCGCGTTAAACTAAATTTATTGGTTCCTGTTGTGGAAAGCGACTTTGCGAGATCGTCCAAAACAATTACGCGCTGGAGATATTGGGTAAAGCCCAATACGTGATCGCACTACAGTTGCATACGATTATCCAAGCACATGATTTACTTGCCGTCAGAGGCGGGATTGAGATTAAATTAAGTTTGTTTTTTTGCCGTTAGAATCATATACTTATAGTAACGTCTTGCAGGTATTATTTACTTAACAACTATTAGAAAGGGGTCACCATTACTCAGTCAACATCTCATACTAATGAAGTCGATCTATTTGAAGATGCAATTGGGCATCTGGACGCAGCTTTTGCTTACGCCAATATGCACCAAGAAACGCTTGAACAACTCAAGCACCCCAAACGCATTATTCAGGTTTCAATTCCTGTTCGCATGGATGATGGCTCGCTACGTGTATTTGATGGTTATCGCGTACGTCATAACGACCGACGTGGTCCTGGGAAAGGTGGTTTGCGTTTCCACCCTATGGTGAACCTTTCTGAAGTTAAAGCCCTCGCATTCTGGATGACATGCAAATGTGCACTCGTTGACCTTCCATTTGGTGGCGCCAAAGGTGGCGTTATTGTCAACCCGAAGGAACTGAGTCGCATGGAACTTGAACGACTGAGCCGGGGCTTTATCAAAGAAATTGTAGATTTTATCGGCCCAGAAGTTGACATCCCTGCACCAGATGTTTACACCAATGAAACAATTATGGGCTGGATGATGGATGAATATTCAAAACTTATGCGACAACATTCCCCCGCAGTGATCACTGGTAAACCAATCGCACTAGGTGGGTCACTGGGACGGAAAGAGGCGACTGGGCGCGGTGCCTATTTTTGCATCAAGTCACTTGAAAAGATTCGAAAGTTTTCCCCCACCAACACAACCGTAGCGGTGCAAGGGTTTGGTAATGCATCACAAAGCGTCGCAAAGCTGTTGCATGCTGATGGTTATAAAATTGTCGCAGTCAGTGACTCTACTGGTGGCATATATAATAAAGATGGGTTTGATATCCCCAGCTTAATGCACCTAAAAAATGAAAGCAGAATACTTAAAGCAGTCTATTGTAAAGAATCAATTTGTGAAGCAGTGCACGCCGATGTTATTACAAATGAAGAACTGCTTACATTGGACGTCGATATATTAATCCCCGGTGCGCTGGAAAATCAAATCACCGAAAAAAATGCAAAAGATGTCAAGGCGCCGGTAATCGTAGAAGTTGCCAACGGTCCCACCACATCACAAGCACATCAAATACTGAGTGCCGCAAATACATTAATCATTCCTGACATTCTTGCCAACGCTGGCGGTGTGACTGTCAGCTACTTCGAATGGGTACAAAATCGCGCGGGTTACTACTGGAGCGAAAATGAAGTGAATAGTAAGCTACAAACGATTATGGCACGCGAGTTCAATACCGTGTATAATTTCATGATAGACCAAGACATTGACATGCGCACTGCAGCTTACGCTCATTCACTCAGACGCATCTCATCATCTATTGAGGCTTTAGGTACCAGTACGTACTTTAACCAAGATGATTAATAATCACCGTAAACGCATTACCAAATGATTAAAGAAATCTAAATGGAATTAGAAACACTTGGCTGGAATACATTCTTTGCCAACCATTTTAAACAGTACCACCCTAGGTGTATCCCCGCACGTATAGTGCGTGAACATAAACACATTTACTATTTCATGACCGAACATGGTCAGCAACAAGGAAAGATCACCGGCAGAATTCGTCACGAAGCACGTAGCAATGTTGACTTTCCCGCCGTTGGCGACTGGGTTGCCGTTAAACCACTCAAAAAAGAAAATCGTGGTACGATCGAAGCAATCTTGCCGAGGCAAAGTCAATTTTCCAGGCACGAAGCAGGCTTGCAAACTGATGAACAGATTATCGCTGCCAATATTGATACGATTTTTATCATGACCGACATCGAACGCAATTTTAATTTGCGCCGCCTGGAACGGTATTTGGTATTGGCATATCATAGCGGCGCCAAACCTGTGGTTTTGTTAAACAAGATCGATCTATGCGATGACCTTGATGAAAAACTTGCATTGGTTTCACCCATTTTACAAGGTGCCCCAATCCATGCCATCATGGCATTATCGATAGAGCAATGCCAAGTATTACATCAATACATGACCAATGGCCAAACCATCGCATTTTTGGGTTCCTCGGGCGTTGGCAAGTCTACCTTAGTGAATGCATTGATCGGAGAAGAAAAACAGGCAACCGCGCCCATACGACAAAATGATGGAGAAGGACGACATACAACACGCCACCGAGAGCTTTTCGTCTTAGATAATGGCGGCATGTTAATTGATACCCCCGGCCTAAGAGAGCTACAATTATGGGGTACCAAAGAGAGCTTACTTGGCACGTTTGCTGATATCGCTGCCATTGGCGAAAATTGTAAATTTAGAGATTGCACCCATACACATGAACCGATGTGTGCTGTCGTAGCGGCGGTCGATAATGAAACCATAGACATTAAACGATATGAAAGTTACCAAACGCTGCGGGAAGAATTTGAAATATTACAAAAACAACAAGCAACGATAGCCCAACAAAGTAAACAACGCCGTTTTACATAACATCATGGCACTAAAACGTTAAATACACCGAATGCTCATCCACTATAGGCATAGATCATTGATTCGTGCTATATCACGTCGCAAAAAATGTGTAAAGCTAAACCAAGACGCTTTTATTGCCTTTTAGCTTATATATATTTATTATCACACCACGCATTTTTTCTTTGCTCACTTCTGTAAAATTAAATACCGCTACGGCACGCCTCGCCTCGCATTTGGATGGACTCACAATTCTCTTCATAATGTAGCATACCTGTAACGACGATGACAAATATAACAAGTGATTGTAATCAATGATTGCAACGTGACTAATAGGTATAACGCAAATAACTAGTTATTCACCAGATATAAAGACATATTATGAATGATTTAAAGCAAATTTTAGTCGTTGATGATGACCAAGCATTTTTAGATTCATTTGACCACATCCTCAAAGGACAGCGAGATGAATGGGCCCTCACAATGGTCTCATCACTTGATACTGCTCGTGACGCCCTAAATGAAACCCCTTTTGACTGTATTATCGCAGATCTTCACATTGCTGGAAATCAATGCCTTGATTTACTCAAAGATTTAAAAAATGAAATCGACGCAGTTGAAATTCCCTTTATCGTGATGACTGGCGATCAAGATATCAAATTAAAAAGACTTGCTGCCGAAATGGGTGCTACAGATTTTATTGCAAAACCAATCATAAAAGAAGATCTTTTTATGCGTCTTACTTCAAATTTGCGCCTAAAGACATATCAAGATAAACTGTATAAACAAAATGAACAACTCGAAAAGCTTGTCAAAGAACGCACCAATGAATTGCTACTATCTAGAAAAGATATCGTATGGCGACTAGCTAAGGCTGGTGAGTACCGTGATGACATGACAGGCAAACATGTTGCAAGGGTGAGTTGTTATAGTCGTTTACTTGCAGAAGCATTAAATCTTGACGACATATTTATCGAAAATATTTCCTTAGCAAGTTCCCTACATGATATAGGCAAAATTGGCATCCCAGATGCTATATTACTTAAGCCTGGTAAATTAACGGTAGAAGAACGCGAAATCATTTCGCAACATTGTGAAATCGGCGCCCATATTCTTAAAGATCCACCTGAGGGTTATATTTCATATCTTAAATGGCAATTTCCAGAAAAGGACCTTACCGATTTTTCTGCTGAAAACCCTATATTAGATATGGCTGTAACAATTGCCTTAGGACATCATGAAAAATATGATGGCACAGGATATCCAGCGAAGCTTGCTGGCAAAGATATTCCTCTAGAAGCAAGAATTGTCGCAGTTGCTGATGTGTATGATGCGTTACGCTCTGACAGACCTTATAAAGAAGGTTTTTCTGCCGAAGATACAAATGACTATATTTATAGTCAAGATGGTAAACATTTTGATCCTGAAATATGTCAATGTTTTTATAAATTAAAAGATAAGTTCAACGAAATTTTTACTGAATTTCCTGAAGAAACGTTGAAACAAGCACATTAGAGTTTATCAATATGAATTCAACACCATATCACAATCAAAACATCGATGAACCGCGCAGGTTACCCTTCAGTTCATTAGGGCTAATTACCATTGGTTTAACAGCGATATGTATTGTTGCGAGCAGTATTCGTGCGACCCATTATCCTGTTAATACCCAATCGCAGTATACGTGGTTAGAGATTTGTTATATGATCGGAACACTTAGCGTACTCGTGGTCATATTACACAGGGCAATTAAAACATCACAACCTCAACAAATCAAAAATCAAACAGATCATATAACTTCATTTAAACATGGCGAAGAGAAAAAACAAATCAAAATCTTAAACGCCATAGCAACACTGCAAGAAAGAAATAAACATATTCAAACGGCACTCCCTAAAGAGCGTTTTACAAATATTAATGCCATTATTGATAATATCTTAGAAAAAACACAGTCGCAATGGCTCAATATCGTTGATATAGAAACGTCGTTAGATCTTAATATCAAATCGCTTGCTAGCAACGCCAATATGATCGACCTTGCACTAAAACAACTCATTAAAAATAGCATACACAATCTTAAGCAAAATAGAACATGTGACACAGCTGTATTATCTATAGCAACAAGGATGGAAAAAAGTAACATTATTATTAGTATACGCGACAACGGGCAAATGAATGACCATGACATCGAAAAAGAAAAGAGAATAATGAAACAAAATTACCATGGTCATATAAGTGTTCAACATGATGGCAAAGGTTTTAATGTCTATAAAATCACCTTAGCTACTGAAGTTAAAAGTACTTCTCAAGTCTCAACAAAAGAAACAATTACAGTTTAATAAAACAATCATATTTGGAAAATTACAAATGACCAATATTGAAAACATATTTAAAGTTGAAGAAAACACACTTGGCCAAAAGATAAAAGCGATCTTTGGTATTAAAAGTGATCATTATCAACATAAGCAACAAGAAATATTTGCGCAGCAGTTTATTAATGAGCAAATTACCAATAAGGTTTTTAAATTCACCTCTTACAACAAGATCACTAAGGGCACAACCTATAGATTACAACCGTCTAAATGGCGTGACGATTAATCACACCTGAGCAAAGTGAAAATGATTAGGCAGCTGATTTTTATCATCTAACAAAAGATAAACCACGCGATCAATCGTTCAAGTTTACCAACCAAAGTTCGATGAATATTTGCAAATCTAAGACATTTACTGCGCCGTCGTAATTTAAATCTGTGGCATTACACCAATGCGTTGCAACACAATCTTGTCGCCCCAATTCTTTGACAAATAATTCATAATCTGCCAGATCGACCATATTGTCACCACTAAAATCACTTACCATCGTACTCGCCATAAAACTGCGACTTGCTTGTTTTGTATTACCATGCATACCAATATTAATGCGGGTATTAAATAGATCTGAAAAATAGAAGTGTTCATTAACAAATTCACTGAGCGGATCTCCCCCATCAATCAAGAACGAATTTTCTGCATCAACTTGAAATAATTCGGTATTTGGATCGAATCGCCCAACGGTAGATTGCAAATGTGTATCTACAATCTTAACATCGTCATTAGGGTCACCCGGTGTATCATTCACGTCTATATAAAACGGAGATGAACCAAACAACGGTACAATACTCTGATTACCACCACCCCATAAAACAGTACTGGCAGGGTCTGTTAATGCGCCGCCGAGGGCGCCTTCAATATTACTGTAACGCACCTCAAGGCTTGATCCATATAATAAAGGACCACCAACACCTAACTGAGTAGAACCAAAACTATCGGTATTGTTATACACAATCGTATTTTCTATGAGCATATCGGAGCGCCAATATCCATAAATACCACCACCTAAGAGGTCGGCATTGTTATTAATGATCGTACAATTTATAAAATTAGGATCACTGTTTTTTGTACAATATACACCACCTCCTAATCGTGATGCACTGTTGTCAGATATTTGACAATGTGCAAATAATGGGCTTGTGTCTGTAGATATATATACAGCGCCCCCATTGTTGGTTGCTTCGCAATTGGTGACAATACAGTTTGTTATATTTATAGATCCACCATTACAAAAAATACCACCCCCGTTATCTGCAAAACCATTGGTTATGGTAAACCCGCTTATTGTAATATTAGGGTCATAAGAAAAATCAAAACCACGATCTTCACCTTCGCAATCAATGATTGTACGATAAGGCCCATTGACACTTTTTAAAACAACATTTTTCAATATGCCAAATGAGAGGCCTCGATTGTTTTCGCCTTGATACACATCATCATTTACGATAATCATGCCCCCACTTTCTGACGCATCAATCGCTTCTTGAATCGTTTCAAAATCATCAGGCACAGACAACGCATAACGTGCTTCGTAAGCACCCATGTCAATGCCGTTTAGTCGACGAACGCGATAATCCAAATCTTTATCTGATGGTCCTATTGGCGCGCTCACGGTATTAGGATCACCACTGTTGACCATAAGATTGAGTGCGTGGTTTCCTATTACAGGATCTATTTCTAAACGATAGTTTCCAGAAGTCCACACTTCACCTTGCCATATTCCATTGCGAATAAACGAAGGATCGACATTTTTATTTTTCTCGCCAGCGCAACAAGCCTTTTCAGGATAAATATTACTATAAGTAATATTTGGTGTTGCCCCTAAAAATTGGGAATTAGGGTCTGCTTCGGTGAACGCCATATTGTGGGCAACGATACAATTTATGATCGCCATTGGCGAAACATTGTTACTGGTATATAAACCACCACCAAAGCCGTCTGTACGATTTTCAACAATCGTACAATTATACATTTTGACTTCTGACCCTGTGACAAAAAAGCCACCGCCACCAGTACCCGATGCTTTGGCATTATTGCCTGCAATCAAACTGTTCATTACTTCTACTTGCGCAATACCGCTCATACCTGATATATAAATACCGCCACCTTTATTATCGGCAAGGTTATTCATAATTTCGGATGTATAGATTCTTGGACTACTTTCGATCAAATATAAGCCGCCCCCATTATCGTTTGTATGATTACTATTTAGGTGTACATTTAATTCACTCGCTTCGGATATATCAAACAACGCCAAGCCGCCACCAGATGAGACAGCGGTATTGTCCGTTATTTTGCAATACTTATTATCCCCCGAACGGAACATCTTAATCGTTACATCCTCACCATATAAGCCGCCACCTTTGCCACCAGCATCATTAAACGTAAACATAGATGCATAATCAACAGTGGTTGCATCACCATTAATCACGGCACAACCGCCGCCGTTACCACTAGTGATATTGTCAAACAAATTACACGACACTAAAGAACATGACGTTGCACCATAAACATATAACCCACCGCCACCATGTTCATAACTAGCAATATGTGTGCCTACGCCATATGCGATATTGCCATGAATATCTACATTTGTTAATGTCAATGAAAAAAACGCAACGCCACTATCTATACCATTAAAATAAATGCCCCCACCACTGCTGGCGCTACTTTCACAATGCGCTATACGCATATTTGAAATATTTAACACACCAGACGCGCTCATAATTGCGCCACCACTACCAGATATTGCGGTGCAATGGGTAATCTCATTATTTTGGTCACCTTCACTTACCGCAAACGTAATACCTGCTGTAATGCCCGTTTGATAAATCGCCCCGCCATGATTGCCAGCAATACAATTATTGATGACCAATCCATTTATTTTCACCACATTATCTTTATTATAAATGGCGCCACCATTGTTTGTTGCTTCACAATTTTTGATAGCGCAATTTTGAAACATCACACCACTGCCATCAAAATAAATGGCACCACCATCAGTTGCCAATCCATCACGAATTGTTATACCAGAGACAACCGAGTCATGCGTTTCACCTTCATAAAAGTAAAATGCGCGATTTGGATCATCACCTGCACGAACGATTTCAACCAAGTTGGGATCTGTAGGGTGCGTCGTAGTGAGCTGTAACGTTTTGCCACCAAAGCCTATATTTGCATTGCCGAAACCACTATATATTTTAGGGAATTGTAACGTTCCAGTTGCGAGTACAATTGTACTGCCATCAGGTGCCACATCTACTGCATCTTGAATAGTCATATATGGTGTCGAACCATTCGGATCGACATAAAGGGTTTTATTTACCAATGTCTCTGTCATGAGAAACCCATTTTGTTCACTATTGGCATTAATGCCCCACCCAACAATATCACCTAAGTTATTTATGCCGCTGGCTGCTTGTAAATAATGCCACAACGATGAAGATTCAGAACCTTGCATACGGGCATCCAAATCTATTGCTACATAATTACCATTTCGGTATTCCCATAAAAACGCATGGGTTTCACCGCTTACGAGTTTGGCGCTACCTACAATTTGACCACCCGCATTGATATCTACTGCTTTACTCCAAACCACTGGCGCTGTTATGCATACGTGTAAATCAGTCGTTGTTATCGTGACCGAACTTGGAGAGTCAAACGTTACGGCCCACAGCCTTGCCTCGCAATCGACACTCTCTTGACCAACAAAACCGACCACTTGATCAAAATCATTTACTGCCATTGCAGATGAATTTTGATCAACGGTTTGCGTCATTGAAAATATCGTCTCTTTCGAATTTGATAAATTAATAACATAAGCATTATAATATGATTGACTATTATAATACCCTGAAAACGAACGACCAACAACGATGCCATTGTTGTTAATATCTGCTGGATAATTCACATTATAATTACCAAAATTATTATCAAAATGTCCTAATGAAATGTAACCACTTACAAATCCATAATGCGAAGATGGTAAATAGACCCACCCCTCAAGCCCACCACTAATATTATCATAACCTACGATCTCGTTGTAGTGATCGTTAATGCCCGCTGCGACACTATCGTGTTCACGACTGCCGCCAACAACCACATCAACTAAATTCGCATTAGGATCTGTGTAGGTCCAAACAGCAGGCTGTAGCCATACAGGATCTTCTATAAAATAACCAGACCCTACTATCATGGCATTGTTTTTATTATTTATCGCTATTGCATTGGAATGATTACTACTTACTATGATTGGCCCAGTACTACCTAGATTAATCATCTCTACATTTGAAGATATGCCCGCTGTGGCGCCTTGTTCCCACAAAAAAGCCTTTTGTTTACCAGACACCAACGAATACCCAACAACATGCTCTGCATCATTAACACCAAGTGCCTTGCTACTGGTTGAGCCCAGTGTACCCACATTTAAAAAATAGTAAGCAGGACAACCGTTTGGATCTGTCGTTATTAAAGGATCATACGGACATGCATCGCATACATCGCCCACGCCATCTCCATCGGAATCTAATTGTTCGTCAACTAACGTATCCCCGTCACTGTCTATCAGGCCATTTTCTAACAAAGGACAGTTATCACAAAGATCACCAACGCCATCACCATCAGTATCAACCTCCCACTGCGCGCCTTGGTTAGGATCATTTTGGCACAAGTCGCATGGATTATCGATCCCGTCTAAATCATCATCAAGATGACTACCACTCAAAGCATTGCAAGCATCACAAACATCACCTTTACCATCACCATCATCATCTTCTTGTGCTGGATTACTAAGTAAGGGACAATTATCTTGTAAATTGCTAAACGTATCATTATCACCATCTGATTTCAACTGATAATGATAGCCGATATCGATCGCCCCAACATCTTGGGTTTCATTAGAAGCAGTGGTATAACCAGACATATTATTTATATTAGGGTCAGTCGTTATTGCACCATCAAGATCAATACAAGGACTAGTGACAAGTTCGCCAGCAGCAATGGCACTTAAATAAAATGCGCCACTCACTTCTGAAATGGTATCAAAATACCCTATCGTAAATAAAGGGTCACCATCAATACAGGTATCATGAATATCGAAAATTTGTAAATTTGGTTCCCCGCCATAATCTAAATGCTGAACATCACAATAATCAATGAATGGTTGCCCATTAAGGGCATTAACATCATTAAAGCTAATCTCCTGCGTAACAATTGTACCTGCTGTATTCCCATTAAGCCAAAATATAGAATGATCGATGTATAATTTAGCACCTAGCTCAGTCTCAAAATGGAGCCCGCCGCCGGTTGTTGCGGCCGTGTTTGCTGTCATTGTACAATATGACATACTTAAATCTTCTGATTCTGACCAAAGGTATACGGCACCACCAGCTTGCGTTGAAACATTTTGTAAAAATAAACAATTTGAAATATAAGGTTGCTTGATCGGTTTAGAAAAGATCGCACCGCCACCTAAACCACCAACAGAAATATTTGAGATAAACTGACAGTCTACAATCAGTGGTGACGCATTATCGACACAAATGGCACCGCCATTTCCGGAACTATAATTAAATTTAAAGATACAATTTCGGACCGTGATATCAGCTTCTATGATTTTAATGGCGCCACCATCTACTCCACCGCCTTGCCGAAACGTAATACCAGAGATCACAATATCGTCACTATTATTATTGGTGATCGTAATTAACCGATCACCTTCAACATCATCGCCATTGATGATTGTCTGCGCGGTAACCTCTAGATCTTCGGGATCGGTGCTTTGGATATCGATACGCTTGCTGCCACCAATATTCAAGGCGCGATTACCGACACCGGCATATTCGCCTATGCCTAGTATCACCACACCAGTAGGGTCACTATGTAACGCTATAGCATCTATCGCTGATTGTATCGTTGGATAATCAGTGTCAGGTAAAGTAATGGTTAACGCAGATAAGTACTCAGAAACAACAAGCAAGAAGACAAACAGGTAAGATACCTTAAAACCACAGTTGAGTCGCATCCTTGCTTCTCCTTATTCTAATAACAGTTTCACCCATCCAAATCGCACTTAAAGCAGTATGCCTTCAACGCCATCTATTGTCAATCTGCATTTTGCTAAAATAGGTCTTTCAATCGCGTTGCTAAAGAACCCAATAGGCGCGCTTTAAGTGTGTGATAATGCCCCATACAAAAAAATGACCCGTATGGTAAACAGGAACCATACGGGCTCAAAAGAAGACCTTTCATCCTGAAAGGTTGAAAACGAAATTGTTAGATGTCAATATTTCGACCTAGATTGTATCGTCAATTTTATTTCGCAATTCAACCCTTAAAAAGATAGACAACCAAAACCTGCCCTTGAGGTAAGCTGAAGATAGATAAAATTTTTACGTGAAGAAAGCCAGGCCGATAATGAAATTATCGTTGGTTACGGGACAAGAATATGATTTTCGAAAGATTAATGGTGTTTGGCAGAAATGATTTAGCCGTTATCGGGCGACGTCTTTTTACCTTCTCTAAATAAACAAAGCATAAATATTGGCACACCAACACAAAGCAAGCTATCTGCAATATTAAAAGATGGCCAAGGATTGAAAGGCCAAAAACCAAAATTAACGTAAATAAAATCTACGACATTACCATCATTAAAGATGCGGTCGTGGGTATTGCCAAATGCACCAGCAAACAACATACCAAGCGCAGTGATCGCAACCCAATGCCCCTTTTTGATCGAGGCAAAGAAATAAAGCATTGCCATTAAGGCAACGCCAGAAAGGGTAATTAATAACCCCGTTTTCCCAGAGAGCATCCCCCATGACGCGCCAGGATTAAATACGGTTTCAAAACGAAAGACACCTTCAAAACCTGAAAAAATGACTGGCCGTAACACTTCCTTACCGGGAATACCAATATGCTTGAGTACCCAAGCTTTTGAAGCAAGGTCACCCCATAGCCCAATGATACATATCAAAGAAATCCAACCAATGGCTAAAGGGCTTTTAATAGCTGAATCAGCAGGTATAGCCCACTTTTCATCTTCGACGACTGCGTCTATAGGCGCATTATTACCACCTGATTGAATACTTTTTTCGCGACTAATCACTCTCTTCAATATACTCGCCATTAATATCTTTAGGCTTTTCGACCAATCCCTTTTCAAGCTTACGCTTGTAATCGATGGTAAAACGGGCATACGGTTTCGCATTTAAGCGCGCGCGACCAATTGGCTCACGCGTCGCTTCACAAATACCATAAGTGCCATCATCAAATTTCATCAAAGAATTATCGATTTCCCTAAGAATCTTTTTTTCCGAAGCAATCAAGTTTAATGTAAACTCTTGTTCATAATTGTCTGTGCCGATATCTGCCATATGAATTGGCATGCTCGACAAATCACCGGTCGCATCGGTATGTCCATCTTTTAACGCCTCAGAGCGCATGGACACAACATCACCCATAAGCTGTCTACGTTGATCTCTAAGTTTCTCTTGAAAAACCTTAAGTTCCGCCTTTTTTAAAGGCTTAAAATTTTCAACATAAACAGGATCTTTTTTACCCACTTTTGTTGTCTTTTTCTTTGCCAAAATAAATCCATCTCCCAATCGAAATAAACTAATTTATATTATACGTAATAAGACCATTTGCAATACGAGCACATGACTGTGCAACCTATTTATTATAAAACAGCGTCAATTCAAAGTCAAGCCGGATCGTTGTAAAATGAATGCACGTCAACTGACGTTCAATGACATTGGTTGTAAATGTAATATATAAAAACCGGAATAATAAACAATTATTTCGTTTTTTTAATATATTTATCATTCCCTATTTTTTCCCAAAAAATGGGCTATTTGGCATAAATATAGGCAAACCTGTGGCCTTTAAAACAACACAGTTACTAGAATTAGCTACACCTTAAGGCGCAAAATATGAAGAGATTAATTAATGCCAAAGCAAAAACGTTACAATTAATTTAATTCACAACAAATCTGTTTATTAGCCAACCTACAGTAACTTTCATACATAACCATCACACCCATTCCGTTAAAATCGACCATTAACCAATAGTAAAAAATTGACTTTTTAACAAGCTTCATCATAATATCGATACATTCAAATTCAGTAAATTAACAAACAACATAAGCATGGAGTGTTTAGAAACATGGGTCAGCTCAAAAGCAATGAAACAAATATTACCGTCAATAATAACGAATGTCTTATTGACGCTTCAGAACAGCTCGGCGTAAACTTTGGGTGTCAAAATGGCACATGTGGCGCCTGCCTAACTATCGTTACTGATGGTATGGATCGTTTAACACCCCTTTCGGAGAACGAATCACAATTTGGGCTTGATGACAACGAACGTTTGATGTGCCAATGCAAGATTCAAGACGGTGACGTCACCATCGACGTTTAATCCAATAAGTGTGGTTTATGCCTATTGCAAAATAGCTCCTTGCTCTACAGAAATACAATACCCAAAACAGGCGAAATCTATATGCATTATCGACGATTTGGAAAAACAAATATTTCAATGCCCGTATTTAGTTGCGGTGGCATGCGATATCAGCAACAATGGACCGACCTTCCATTTGATGAAGTTGACCCAAAAGGACAACAAAATTTAGAAGCAACAATTCACCGCGCACTAGAAGTCGGTATCAACCATATCGAAACGGCCCGAGGCTACGGCTCCAGCGAAATGCAACTAGGGCACGTCTTGCCTCACTTAAATCGCGACGACCTTATTGTACAAACCAAAGTAGGCATTACCGAAAATAGTGCAGATTTTCTTGAACAATTCAACACCTCCATGGGCTACCTAAAGCTTGATCACGTTGACCTACTCGGCATCCATGGCATCAATACCCATAAAAAACTCGATTATGTATTGGCCAAGGGCGGCCAACTCGACATCGCGCGACAACTACAAAAAGAAGGACGGGTCAAACATGTTGGCTTTTCTACCCATGCAACATCCGATGTCATATGCCGCGCGATCGAACAAGGTGATTTTGATTACGTAAACCTTCATTGGTATTACATCTATCAGCACAATTATATTGCGATCGAAGCTGCCACAAAGCGAGACATGGGCGTCTTTATCATCAGCCCAAACGACAAAGGTGGTATGCTCTATAATCCGTCAGAAAAATTATCAGCTTTAACCGCCCCTTTATCACCTATGGTCTTCAACGGCCTTTACTGCCTCAACGACCCAAGAGTGCACACCCTCAGCTTAGGCGCTTCTAAACCTTCAGATTTTGACGAACACCTGAAAACCGTAGACTTACTCGACGATGCACAATCGCATATCACACCAATCCTAAAACGACTCTCGGACGCCTTTATACAAAGCCATAGTGACACCTGGGCAAACAATTGGCATCTTGGCCTGCCGAGCCTCGCAGATACACCAGGCAATATCAACATGCTCGTTATTCTTTTTTTATATAATGTTGCCAAGGCATACGACATGACAACATATGCAAAAATGCGCTACAACCTATTCGACGAAGGGGGTGACTGGTTCCTAGGTGATAAACCCAAATCTATCGAACATCTACGTAGCTTAGACTTTACCGCATGCCTAAAAAATAGCCCCCACAAAGATATCATCCCTGGTATTTTAGAAGAAACATTTCGCATGCTTGATGGCGATAAAGTAATACGCCTTTCACAAACTTAAACATTGCAACACCATGCATCAAAGACGCTACGATGAAAAAATCACCATATCTTCAATCACCACTTCAAACGAACAAAATGCCTGGCGGTATTCCTTATATTATTGGCAATGAGGTCGCAGAACGATTCAGTTTTTATGGCATGCGGGCTATACTTGTCACGTTCATGACAACTTACATGGTTTCAAGTAATGGCGAACTTGATTTAATGAGCGAACCAGATGCCAAAAAGTATTTTCACTTTTTCATCTTTGCAATGTATGGGCTTTCTGTGGCAGGGGCATTACTTTCTGATATCTTTCTTGGTAAATATAAAACAATACTTTTCCTTTCTATTGTATATTGCTTTGGGCATTTTACGCTTGCTATCGACGAAACAAGATTAGGTTTAATCATTGGCTTATCACTCATAGCAATCGGCGGTGGCGGCATTAAACCATGCGTTTCTGCGCATGTTGGCGACCAGTTTGGAGAACAAAACAAACACTTACTTGATAAGGTCTTCAGCTGGTTTTACTTTTCAATTAACCTCGGTTCAGCATTATCGTTTTTAATGATACCCAGAATATTAGCGTCTACAGAAAGCCCTGCAATTGCATTTGGCATTCCAGGCATCCTCATGCTACTTGCAACCATTGCTTTCTGGATGGGGAGAAATAAATTTGTTCATATTCCACCAGGTGGCAAAGCATTTATAAAACAAACGTTTTCCAAAGAAGGGTTAAAAACAGTAGGTAAACTTTGTTCGATTTTCTTTTTCGTTTCTTTCTTCTGGACATTATTCGATCAATCAGGATCTAGCTTGGTATTGCAATCTAAGCATATGAACCTACAATTTTGTGGTATTACATGGCTTAAAGAAGAATTTCAAGCAGTCAATCCTATATTAATACTACTATTTATACCTCTGTTTAGCTATGTGGTATACCCAATAATGGGTTTGTTTTTCAAAGTCACACCGCTACGTAAAATCTCCCTAGGCATGTTCCTTATGGTCACTTCTTTTATCATTCCCGCTGTAATTGAATACAGTATTCAAAATGGCGCAAAACCGAGTATCGGATGGCAAGTATTGGTCCAGGCAATTATGACCGCTAGTGAAGTAATGGTGTCAATTACGTGCTTAGAGTTTGCTTATACGCAAGCACCGACAAAAATGAAGTCTTTGGTCATGGCATGTTTTCTTGTTTGTATCTCATTTGGTAATTTGTTTACAGGCTTAGTTAACATGTTCATTATCGACGACAATGGAAACAATAGACTTGCTGGCGCTAATTATTATTGGTTTTTCTGTGGTGTCATGCTGTTAGCCGCCATAGGATTTGCAATCGTTGCTTATTTTTATAAAGAAAAGACATACATTCAACAAGCCCAATGAATTAAAGGGGGCCGGCCTCTTTAATTCGGACCTTTATTTATCATTGCCCGATAATAGTTACGTTATAATGCCGATAGGTTACATACAACAGTTCGCCATCAAATCCCATTAAGCTAGCCCCTGATTATACCGTAATAAGTAGAGTACCATTAAATTTTCACACTGTATCAGGAGCGATAATTGCATGCCCCGAACAAGTAGTCTAACAAATCCTAACGAAATTATTGCAGCAGTCGTTGCTTCATGCGGCTTGCATAAACACAATGTCATGGATGATACTGATGCGATTCAAATCGTTCAGTTGCTAAAGAACAAATCACCAGATGTACGCCGTAGGGCCATTAAGATATTGTTTAAATTTGGCTCCATTGAAATGCTTGCCTTTGTGGCTCCGCTACTTAAGGACAAGAGTGGCTTAGTTATCATTGAGGCGTGTAAAGTATTGGGGCTCAGAAAAATGATTGATTATATTGACCCCCTTAACGAAGTCATGCTTAGTAGCAAGCTAAGTATTCGGACCGCTGCGGCAACCGCACTTGCACAAATGGGCGAACAAAACGGCATCGACGTCCTCATGACGCTGGCATGTACCCGTGGTAAACACCAAACAACTGCAGTTAAGGCATTTGGCCTCGTCGTCGGACAAAAATTTCACTGCACCCCCCGCGGCATTGAAACTATGCAAACTTGGATCCAACATCAAAAAAAATACCACGCCATCCGACCTTAACAACATTCCCCCTAATATTATTGACTCATTTTGTATAAAGATCAGGTAATATGTATAAAATGCCGATATTATTGATCAACTAACAATTATTAACTTACAGGGTAACTACCGATGAAATCAGATCAAAAGAAATTCCTTACTGCACTTTTAAACGCCCCTAGTCCGTCAGGCTTTGAACAACAAGCGACTGCGATATTTCGCAAAAGACTCAAAGGGCATGTCGACAAACTCATTCCTGATATTCATGGTAACACCATTACGCTTTTAAATCCCAAGGCAAAATTTACCATTATGTTGGCTGGTCATATCGATGAAATTGGCTTGATGATAACCCACATCGATGAAAGTGGTTACATTTATACCCAACAAATCGGTGGTATGGACCCAGCCCTACTCGTTGGGCAACGTATGCAGATACTAACTGACAAAGGTATTGTGCTGGGCGTTGTCGGCCGTAAAGCGATCCACCAAATGACACCTGAAGACCGCAAAAAAGGGGTCAGTATGGATAATATCTGGATAGACATTGGCGTCGCGAATAAAAAGGAAGCGTTAAAAATCGTCGCTATAGGTGATCCCATGGTCGTTGATGTGGATTGTAGAGTATTACGTGATGACAAGTGGGTCTCAAGGGCAACAGATGACAAAGTTGGCGCATATATCGTAGCTGAAATCATGCGCGAACTTTCAAAAAAGAAAAATCAACTCAAAGTATGTGTCGCTGGCGTAGCGACAGTTCAAGAGGAAGTAGGGTTGCGCGGTGCAACCACATCTTGTTACACCGTGAATCCAGACGTTGCAATTGCTTATGATGTCAACTTTACTTCTGACCATCCCGAAACGGACAAAAAGAAAATAGGTGACGTCAAACTCGGCGGTGGCCCTATTTTTCATCGTGGTGGGAATGTAAATCCTATCTTAGAAAAAGAACTCGCCAAAACAGCGAAAAAACTAAAAATGGATTCGCAGACTGTTGGCATGGCGCGCCCTTTGGGGACAGATGCCAATGCAATGCAACTAAGTAGAGGTGGTGCAGCGACCGCTGTGATCTCTATACCAAACAGATACATGCATACCCCTGTCGAGGTCATTTCAATAACCGATCTTGACAATATCGTAAAACACTCCGTCGCATTTATCTTAAATCATCCTGCGAATCGTAACTATTGCCCTTAATATAAAGATCTACAGCCAAGACGTAGTATTTAACCTGATTATTAGATCAAAAATAGGTGTTTTTCAATCTGGGCAGACCGAACATACTTTTTGCGTAACAATTGTGGATAACAATGTTGCCCAAGCTGATTTCTCGATTAGGAAATCTAAATTCTAAGATAGTAAATACGTTTACGTAACGTCATTTACGTACCGTAAAAGATATAAGTTCTTATATACAAGTAACTTATATTAAAACCAAGCACGTCCTGTAAAAAAAAAACACAAAAATAAACATTTTGGTCTTGCCTACCCATTTGTACCTACTCTCAAAATAATAAATTTCTTACTTGGATAAAGTGTGGATAACTTTTGAAACCACATTTCATATAAATAACCAAATAGTTTTAACCCTTTGATAATACAACAATTATGATTAGTTATGAATTCTGATAAAAAACAAAACAAAACACAATGGCCGTACCGATAAAACCTTTATGCAATGCGCCATAAACAATACAGATATAAAGCACAAGATCTGCTTGAGCAACTTACTCAAGGTAATCACTACTGCAATTTTAATATGGCAGGTCACCGGTTGCACTTCAACACTCTACACCCCTAGCAACAATAACCAAAATAGCTTACCCATTGAGGTGTCAGATTACCGCGCCAAAAAGACCAACTATGCCAAAGTAGATATTACCACGCAAGATGTCGCTGAGGGTTTAAAGCAACTGTGCACCGAAATGGAACAGAAAATAGGCCGTTTTGATTCAGAATCACTTATTCTCGATTACACACCGGTCATCAAAAAGGATGTGTATAGCAAGGGATTTTCCGTTATTACCCACCTAGGGATCAATGGCACAGATGTTACCATTGAAGCATACTTTACTGTCAAGGGCATGCAACCTGCCTTCACCATTAGATCATACTTCAATAATAGCAACCAACCTCAGTTTCAAGTCACCAATCATTATTACATCTCCCAGAAATAAGCCACTCCGGCAACAAACACTTAATATTAATTCACCTGCAGCGTTCATCGTTACGTTCACTCAGAAACAGATGAGATCATTTCGATAATCAAGACGTATTATTACGGCTAAGAAAATAAATAAGCACTCATTTAAAGTTGATCACTGCTTGTTTAATATGGCGTGTTTAAAAAACTTAGGTGCTCAAAACGTGATATGGTATGAGATGGCTGTGCAAATAATCTTAACATTTTGTTACACTAATTTCGCGCTCACACATCGACAACAACGTTCTTTTTCTTTATGATGTAAAGTATCAAATGCATCCCGTTAGGTTGAAGCTTTGAAGTGACAAGTTAAGATAATAAACAACTGGTGAGAATCTAAATAGGTTATGAGCGGAAAATTTACTCATTTACATGTACACTCGGAATACAGTTTACTTGATGGTGGCAACGCCGTTGGCAAATTAATTACCCGTGCCAAAGAACTTGAAATGGGCGCCATAGCCCTCACAGACCATGGCAACATGTTTGGGGCGATCAAGTTTTATACCAAGGCTATTTCAGCAGGTATAAAGCCGATTATGGGGATCGAGGCGTATATCTGCAAGGGAGACCGTCGCAAAAAAGAAGGCGGTATGTCTGCCAACAACCACCTGGTCATTCTCGCTAAAAACATGGCTGGCTACAAAAATCTACTCAAGCTTTCTAGCGCTGCTTATATAGACGGGTTTTACTATCGCCCCAGAATTGATCATGAAATTCTTGCTGCACATAGCGAAGGATTAATCATTACTTCTGCTTGTATGAGCGGTGAAATTGCCAAGGCAATGCGTGAAGGCAATCCAGATAAAGCAAGGGAGTACGCCCAATGGTACCAAGAACATTTTGGCGATGATTTCTTTATCGAAATTCAACAACATATCCCTGAACAAAATGAACTCAACCAACCGCTTATCGACCTTGCCAATAAAATTGGCTGCGGCGTCGTTGCAACAAATGACGTCCACTTTTTAACACCAGACGATTATCAAGCACACGATATCTTATGCTGTATTAGTACCGGAAAATTAATGGATGACGAAAATCGCATGCATTATCCGAAACAGCTTTACCTCAAAAGCCAACAGGAGATGTGCGACCAATTTATACATATACCAGAGGCATGTGACAACACCATGCGTATCGCTGATATGTGCGATGTTGAGTTAAATTTCAATGAACAGCATGCCCCTGTATATGTGCCTCCCAAAAAAATGTCACCCAACGATTACATGGAAAAAATATGTCTCGCTGGTGTAAAAAAAATGTATGGCAAAATGACCCCAAAAATCAAAGAGCGACTCTACCGAGAGCTCGATGTTATTTGCGGGAAGGGCTTTGCCAGTTACTTTTTAATCGTTTGGGATTTCATGAATTGGGCCCGAAACAAAGGCATCCCCTGCGGTACTAGGGGTTCTGGTGTCGGCACCATTGTTGGTTACGTCATGGATATTTCAAATGTCGATCCTTTAGAATACGATTTACTATTTGAACGTTTCATGGATCCTGAACGAAATGAAATGCCCGATATCGATGTTGACATTTGCATGCATGGTCGCGCTGAAATCATAGATTATGTCCGTGACAAATATGGTCACGTGGCGCAGATCATCACGTTTGGAACAATGAAGGCGCGTGCGGTTATTCGAGACGTTTGCCGTGTGGTCAACATACCATTAATCGACGCTGATAAACTTGCCAAGCTCATTCCTGACTCGCTAGGCATGACGTTAGAAAAATCATTAATTGAAGAACCTAAAATCCAGGAATGGATAGATCAAGATGGCCGCATTAAACTCGTCTATGATGTAGGTAAACGACTCGAAGGTATGGCACGCCACGCTTCCGTTCACGCCGCTGGTGTGGTTGTATGTGATGAGCCACTCGACAACTTCTTGCCACTATATACTGCATCAGGTAGCACAGACCTCATCACCCAATTTGACGGGCCAACTGTCGAAATGTGCGGCCTCTTAAAAATGGACTTTTTGGGTTTACGTACATTATCAACTATCGAACGTGCTAGACAGTTAGTTAAAATCGGCAAAGGGAAAGATATTGACCCACGCCAAGTCGACCTAAAATTGCCTGAAGTGCTCGGTCTATTTGTTGACGGCCGCACCATTGGTGTATTCCAGTTTGAATCACCGGGTATGCGTGACCTGCTTTCGAATATGAAACCAGATGACATTCGTGATCTCATTGCTGCCAACGCCTTATATCGCCCCGGCCCAATGGCCCTTATTGGCGATTACAACAGCCGCAAACATGGTGAACCATGGTCACTCCCTCATCCGATTATGGAAAAAATCCTGAAAGAAACCCATGGCATCATGGTGTATCAGGAACAAGTCATGCAGATTCTAAATCAACTTGGCGACTTACCTTTAGCCCGCTCATACAAGTTGATCAAGGCAATTAGTAAAAAGAAATTTGATGTCATCGAATCTGAACGGGCCCACTTTGTAGAGGGGTGTCGCGATAAAAAGATTGATGACAAAATTACGTTTGAACTCTTTGACCTCATTGTTAAATTTGGTGGTTACGGTTTCAACAAGAGCCATTCATCACAATACGCGATCCTTGCATATCAAACCGCATACTTTAAACAATTTTATCCAACAGAATTTATGGCCGCAGTACTTACATACGAGTGCGGTTCATCTGATAAACTTGCTGAATATATGGATGAAGCAAAATCTATGGGTATCAGGGTCTTACCACCTGATGTATCACTCTGTTTTGCAGATTTTACCGTTATTTATGACGACCATCCAGATGAGAGCAAACAAGTTAAAGTTGCCACAGGCGCCACTGCCAAGTACTATGACACCAACGGTGAAAGTATTCGATTTGGCCTTTCAGCTGTAAAAGGTGTCGGCGAGCGGGCAGTAAAAGAAATCATTCGTGCCCGCGAAGAAAAAGGAAAATTTGAAAATATTTACGACCTATGCAGCAGTATTGACACCCGTTTGGTCAACAAAGGTGCCCTAGAGGCATTAATCAAAGCAGGTGCGATGGATTCCCTTGGTGGACATCGCGCCCAAACCATTGCTGCATTAGAAGATGCCATAAAAAATGCAAACATGATGCAAAAAGATCGAGACGCGGGCCAAATGAGCTTCTTTGAATCTTTTGAAGAAAGCGACCCTGAAGAATTAGTCGTTACCTTGCCTGATATCCCCCCATGGCCTAAGCGTGATATGTTGATGGAGGAGAAAAAAGTATTGGGTATGTATGTCACTGACCACCCTTTGGCCGATCATGCAACAACCATTGATACATATTCAACAGCCAACACTTCGACGATGCGTAACATGCAGCCTAACGCAGAAGTGCTCATCGGCGGGATGATTTCCAGATGCCGTTTCATGGTCACAAAAAATGGACGGGGTGCCGGATCACGTATGGCTATGATCTCGCTTGAAGATTTACAAGGCAGTGTTGAAGCAGTGCTCTTCCCAGATTGCTTTGCGTTGCACGAAGAACTCATCGCATCAGATAGAATGATTTTTATCAAAGGGCAACTTGACTTTAGGCGTGATGATCCATCAATACGTATAAATGCCGTATACGACATGGAGCGGGCAGCCGAAGAACTAACCCACGCAGTCATCGCCAAACTTGAAGATGACAATGCCAACGCTACAAAAATTGAAGCCTTTAAAGATATCTGCAAAACGTTTCCCGGTACAACACCCGTTTACGTCAACGTCGTCACCGAACAAAACATGACCGTTGCTATACAAATTGACAAAGGTGTTCGCCCTTCCAAACAATTCTGCAAAAAAATAGAACACCTCTTAGGCCCCGGCACCCTAAAATGCACCGGCCCCGGCACCCGTATATAAATATTTATGGTACCGATTTCCGTACCCTTATCAT
>Ga0255039_10000160_pt1 | contig 23231 bp, 19 predicted proteins | sample BC1_12_1_MG_FD_181713 | JGI IMG/M metagenome (GOLD analysis project Ga0255039, IMG submission 181713) | Seawater microbial communities from Strait of Georgia, British Columbia, Canada - BC1_12_1 | ecosystem: Environmental > Aquatic > Marine > Strait | place: Canada: British Columbia | collected... | reverse complement strand
GATGCGACTGTTTTAAAAAAGCGAGTCTCAAAACTTATCGCCTCTGTTATGGATATGCAAAAGATTACATTTAATATCAAAGAGATGGCTGCGTTTTCGCCAGGTAAGCCATCGCCTACTCATCGCATAGCAGTCCTTGATGATCAGCGCAGTACGGCGAAGAAAAGAGTGGTATAGTTATGACAAAACCGACTAAAATATTATATTGTCGATGCGCATATGCTAAAGTAGTGCCTGCAGATGTGAAGCAAGCGGTGTTACAACAGTTGAGTGATTCTGATGTCTCATTTGAGGCTGTCGCGGATTTATGTGAATTATCTGCAAAAAAAGAATTACCTTCAGGGTTGGTTACCGAAGGGGAAGTACTTAAAATCGCAGCATGTTACCCGCGTGCAGTAAAGTGGCTTTTTAACGCAGGTGAACAGCCGTTGCCAGAAGATGGTGTAGAGATTTTGAATATGCGTACAGCGTCTGCAGATGTTATCGTTGAAAGATTATTGTCACCAAATGTGGAGCAGACGTCAAATGAATAAAGCATCATCAATGCGTGTCGTGGTTTATGAAGGCAATGATAGTATGTCTTTGTCGTCTGACGATCGTATGACTTTATTAGAGACCTTGCTTGATAAGGGACATGCTGTGACCCGTGTCGCAACTGCTGGTACGGTTAATGAAATGCACAGTGGCAAGTTAGTTGTTGTAGGTGATTTTGTTAAGGGTGCCCCAGCGGCAGATGTTTATACCAGTGAAGATGTAGAAGTACATTTTTATGATGTGAAGGCAAAGAGATCGGCAGAAATATTACCAGAGATTTTTAATCATTTTGATGTCGCAGAAATTGCAGAGGAAAAACCATGGAAACCATGGTTTCCGGTGATTGACTATGATCGTTGCACCAATTGTATGCAATGTTTGAGTTTTTGTCTTTTTGATGTCTATGGTGTTAATGACGGAAAAATAGAGGTACAAAATCAATCGAATTGTAAGACAGATTGTCCTGCATGTTCTCGTGTTTGTCCTGACGTCGCGATTTTATTTCCAAAATATCGCGGCGGTCCGATCAATGGTGATGTAGTGAGTGTTGATGACGTGCGTCAAGAGAAGATGAAGGTTGATATTTCATCCTTACTTGGTGGCGATATTTATGCGACGTTACGTGATCGATCGGCAAAGGCGAGAAGTCGTTTTGGTAAAGAGCGAAATGAAGATCGTGCCTTAGCAGAGCGAAAAAAATGTTTGGCGAAGTTACAGAAAAATCTAGATATTCCAGTAGAGGTATTTGCATCTCTTCCTTCAGTAGATCAAATTAAAGCAAAAGCAAAAGTTGCTCAAGAAAAAGCAGCGATTGCCTTAAAGAATCGAAAAGGTGGCACGTTAGAATGATTTACGGATTATCAAAACGAATGTTAACAGAAATAGATAAACGGTTGCTTTGGAAGATCGCTTTCAACTTTGGTTATAAAGGGATGCGGTCTGTACAGCATTTTAAAAAACGACTCAAAAAAGATATATATTTTCCACCATTTTTATTTATGTCAATTATAAATAGTTGTCAGCTTCGTTGTCAAGGGTGTTGGGTCGATGTGTCGTCACCGCAAAAGATGATCGATATTGATGATTTGAACCGTATTATTAACGATGCAAAAAAACATGGTAATAGTTATTTTGGTATTTTAGGTGGTGAGCCGTTTATGCACCCGCATCTCTTTGATTTGCTGGCTGCGCACCCAGATTGTTATTTTCAAATTTTTACCAACGGTCAGCTCATTACTGATGCGGTTGCTGCACGCTTACGAAAAGTCGGTAATGCAACGGTATTGATCAGTATCGAGGGTAATGAAGTGGTGAGCGATCAGCGACGTGGTAAGCCTGAGGTACTCAATAAAACCTTAGCAGGCCTAGAAAATTGTCGTCGTCATAAACTAATTATCGGGGTGGCGACATCTGTATGTCAAACCAATTATGAACTAGTGAGTGAGGCGTGGTTGAAACGTTTGATAGAAATGGGCGTGCATTATGCATGGTTCCATACGTATCGTGTGGTTGGTCCAGATCCTGCGGAGGCATTGGCATTGACGCCAGAGCAAGTGTTAAATATCAGAAAATTTATCGTCAAAATGCGTGCCAAATTACCGATAGCGATCGTTGATGCGTATTGGGATGATAAAGGCGAAGCGCTTTGTCCAATGACAACTGGCATTAGTCATCATATTGGTCCTGGCGGTGATGTAGAACCTTGCCCAATCATTCAGTTTGCCAAAGAAGACATACGCACTAATGACTCAATTTATGATACACTAACGCAATCTGAGTTTTTGAAAGATTTTCGTCAGACCGCTGCCGAAGCAACGCAAGGGTGCATTGTCCTTGAGCGCCCAGATCTCGTTGAAAAATTAGTGAATAAGCATGGTGCTTATGATACTACGCAACGGCAGGCGGCAATGGCAGAGCTCAAAAAACTTAAAGCACGCCCGAGTCAACATAACAGTGATGTCCAAATTCCTGAAGAACAATGGGTCTACAAATTTGCCAAGAAACATTGGTACTTTGGGTTTGGCGCTTATACTTAAAGTGTATTGTCATTATTTATAAATGTAATCACGTCAAGGCGTAAGGTATTGTATTGTTAGGAGTAAGAGATTATGGAACTAAAGAAAGTTAAAAAATTACCATTATTGGTGCCACAACAGCGGGTGCGACCGTGCCAAAAAGATATTCCAGATGATAAGGGAACCCGTATCCGGTTTAAGGCATTGGCGGCTGAGTATGTAGCCGAATATAAACCAGTGCCGCCTTACGCTGTTACGCAATTAAGGGCATGTTGCGATGTGATTTTAAAGGAACACAAGATTGATGACATCTATCGCAATTACATTGCTATCTTGATCAACAATGAAATGTGGCGTAAGTCGCTTGCTACTGTGCCGTACGAACGTCGATTGTTATTGCTACCAAAGTGTTTACGGGTTGAAGACAAATGCCCAGCGCCTTTTGACGAGTTTGGCTTACTTTGTAAAGAATGTGGATTGTGTTCGATTCAAGATTTACAATTTGAAGCTGAAAAACTAGGTTATGCCGTTTTGGTCGCAGAAGGTTCCGCAATTGTGATGGCGATGATTCAGACAGGAAAAATCGAAGCAATCGTTGGCGTCAGTTGTATCAATGTTTTGGAAAAGGCATTTGAATATATGGAGGCAGCGGCGATTCCAGGTATTGCGATTCCGCTTTTGCAAGATGACTGTATAGATACAACTGTTGATCTTGAAGATATATGGGATGTGATACATCTTACCAGTGATGATCAAACGTATCGCATGGATTTAGAGGCGCTTCGAGAACAAGTATCTGATTGGTTTAAACCGAACGTACTTGCAGATATTATGGGAACCCCATTATCTGAAACAGAAAAAATTGCACATCACTGGCTTGCATGTGAAGGAAAAAGGTGGCGTCCTTTTTTAACCGTAAGTGCTTATAAAAGTTGTATTGATGATGGAAATCAGGCGACACACACATTGCCAGCTGATTTAGCCAAAATAGCGATCGCTGTTGAATGTTTTCATAAAGCGTCTTTGATTCATGATGATATAGAAGATGAAGATACCTTACGATATGGTGAAGCGACAATGCATGAAACGTATGGCATTCCTGTTGCGTTAAATGTAGGTGATTATTTATTAGGTGAAGGTTACCGCATGATTGCATCGTGTGATGCCAAGCCAGAAATCATTGCCGAAATGATACTTATTGCTTCTCAAGGGCATCGGGCGTTATGTTTAGGGCAAGGGGCTGAATTATGTTGGATGCGTAATCCAGAACCACTAACGTCACTCAACGTTCTCGATATTTTTGCGAATAAAACGGCGCCAGCGTTTGAAATTGCAATAAGAATGGGTGCCCTTTATGGTGGCGAAACTGGTAGTGATGTTCATGAAACGTTAAAAAAATATAGTGAGGCATTAGGCATTGCTTATCAAATTCGAGATGACCTTGATGATTTGACAGGTCTTGATGTTACCGATCCAAATCGTTGGCGACCGACAAAACCATCATTGCCGATGTCGGTTTTACATGAAAAAGCAGATGTCAGTCAAAAAACGTTAACAGAAAAGCTATGGCAACAGTCGTTATTGGATACGCAAATAAAAACAGAAATCGAACCTTTGTTGGCAATATTGGGCGTGGAAGAACGGTGTAACCATTTGTTTGATTCTTATAAAGAAGAAGCAGTTCGTGCTTTAGCAACGCTTGAAAACGCAACACTCAAGGGGTTGTTGCGGCGGGTATTAACCAAAATTTTTCAAGTAAAACTGTCTGGATGGTGTCATGAGTCTAAAGCTTGAAATGCTTCAGGTGGCGCGACTTGCACCAAATATCTTAGGTGAATCAAGCCCCTTGGTGATTACATTTTTGGATGGCCAACGAAACAAAAAAGGGGGATTCAATGATCGGGGGGGGGAAAGTGACCTCTATTACACGGTCTTTGGCATTGAAGCATTGATTGGCATGCAATACGATATTTCCGGGGATGCTTTAAAAAGATATTTACAACAATTTACCGAAATCTATAGTTTAGATTTGGTACACCTCTCGTGCTTGGCTCGATGTTGGTCAGATTTACCCAAAACAATGCAATGCGGTATCCCCGCCGATGCAATCATTAAATGTTTATATACATTTAGTACCCCAGATGGTGGTTATCACGTCACTAAAGGGAATACAACAGGCAATGTGTATGGTGCGTTTCTTGCGTTAGGTATTTATCAAGATTTACAAGTACCTATACCCGATGGGGAACGATTGTTTAACACGGTTGTGTTATCACAGTGCGCTGATGGTGGCTATGCTAATGATCAAAATTTGCAAGTCGGTTTAACGCCGGTCACGGCAGCTGCAGTTGTGATCGCTAAGCAATTGAATATGTCGTTACCAGATAGTGTCGGTGATTGGTTAATGGCACGTTGTTATATTGAAGGCGGTTTTTTTGCGGCCCCTATGGCGCCGATGCCAGATCTTCTTTCGACGGCGACTGCATTACATGCCTTAAGTTGCCTAAAAAGGGATATTACCCCAATCAAAGAAATATCCCTTGATTACGTCGATTCTTTATGGCAAAACAAAGGCAGTTTTTACGGCAATTGGGGTGATGAAATATTGGATTGTGAATATACATTTTATGGCTTACTTGCATTAGGCCATTTGAGTTTATAAATCAAATTGAAATAACGTTTAGTGAATTTTGGAATTGTTTTGGTAATTAGAATATGAATATTGATAACAACTCCATATCGGCATTAATAAAAAATTCGACCGATTATTTGTTAAACGCCAAGGGTGATAATGATTGTTGGCAAGGGCATTTATCGAGTTCACCATTGGCTACAGCGACGGCGGTAGTGGCCCTTCACCTATGTGAAGAGGCAAGATCATCTTCCGTTGTTGTCGCATCGAAACCAACACTTACGCCTTATGTTGATGGTGGTCTCGACTGGCTAGTTAGGGTACAAAATAGAGATGGCGGCTGGGGCGACACTTTAAAAAGTGAGAGTAATATAAGCACAACATTGCTTTGTTGGGCAGCATTATCAATGCAAAAAAATATAGGTATGGCTTCTGCAATAACATCCGCTGAGCAATGGATTACCAATATCACAGGTGATATGCAATCAGATTCATTAATAGAAGGTGTTTTGTCGGCATATGGTGATGACCATACTTTTTCTGTACCGATTTTGACACATTGTGTTTTAACGGGATGTTTTGGTGATGAAAGGGCAGCGTTTAAAAAAATTCCACAACTCCCTTTTGAGTTATCAATATTACCACGAAAATTATTTCGGTTTTTAAAAATGCCTGTGGTCAGTTATGCAATGCCGGCTTTGATCGCGTTTGGGTATGTACGCCACTGTTTTCGACCATCAAAAAATCCGCTTTTGCGATTGTTACGCGCCTTGGTGAAGGGGCGCACGCTTACTGTGTTAAATAAAATTCAGCCGTCCAATGGCGGTTTTTTAGAGGCGATTCCTTTAACGAGTTTTGTGGTGATGAGTTTAGTAAAATCGCAAAAGGCCTCAAGTCATGTTGTCGATTTGGGTATTGATTTTTTGATTGATTGCGTCAGAGAAAAATCTCATTGGCCAATTGATACACATTTGGCGACATGGGTAACGACGTTGTCGGTAAATGCATTGTTGAATAAATCTGTATCTACCGGTTCTTTAGATCGTGGATCGCAGGGGCGGGTGGTTAAGTGGTTACTAGATCAACAATATCAGGTGACACATCGATATAGTGGTGCAGCACCAGGTGGTTGGTCTTGGACAGACGCACCAGGTGGTGTCCCTGATAGTGATGATACGGCCGGTGCATTATTGGCATTATGGCATTTAGATAAAGACGATCAAGATGTCATTGATGCTGCGACCAAAGGGGTTAAGTGGTTAGTTGGTGTTCAAAACAAAGATGGTGGTATACCGACGTTTTGTGCTGGATGGACTAACTTACCTTTTGATCGGAGTACGCCAGAGCTCACTGCGCATGTATTATTGGCGTGGAATCAATGGCAACCATTGTTAACTAAATCTATTACGGTGCATCTTGAAAAGTGTATTGAGCGTGCTTTGCTTTATCTCGAAAATATACAATCACCATCAGGTTATTGGTTACCACTTTGGTTTGGAAATCAATACGCGCCTAATCATGAAAATCCAATATACGGTACTTCAAAAGTATTGATTTCATTATGTCAGTTAGAAACTAACGGCCCTGCTGTTCCGGTAATGCGTCACCGTGCTTTTAATTGGTTGTTGTCTGTACAAAATTGTGATGGTGGTTTTGGTGGTAATAAAGATGTTGCCAGTTCCATAGAAGAGACGGCGTTAGGTGTCGATGCATTATCTCATGTGCTTTATATGCTCAACAATGAAGTAAATGAACAACGTATGGTTCAATATAATGTAACGGAAATAAAGATTGCGATCTCCAAAGGGATCGCTTGGTTGGACAATAATACAAATAACGGCACATTATTTGAGCCAACGCCAATAGGGCTATATTTCGCTAAACTGTGGTACTGGGAAGAATTATATCCCGTCATATTCACCGTATCGGCTGTAACAACGGCACGGCGTGTATTAAAGAAGTGAAGCGTAGTGACTGAGGCTTCTATTTAAATAAATTTAAAATAACAGACAGTGCGATTGTAATATTTTATGGTGCAGTATCTAAAATCAAATGTAACTTTTTCGTAAGCGCATTCACAATGGCTGTATTGTACCTGCGACATCAGTTGATGCTTTGTTCACGTCTTTATTCTTTGGTCTCAATTTTAAAGACGGCCTTTATTTTCATGATAATATCAATTTCACCAGGGGAAATTGCATCGCGATTGTTTCCTGATCGCTCGCTCATGTTGCTAGAGATCATCATATTTGAAATTTGATTTCGGTATTGATTTGTTTGGATTTCTTCGATAAGTAACGGGTATGCAATTTTTGCGTCGAGCGTATTGGCAAGATCAGTAGCCTTTTTCTTAGCAGCGATTAATGCCTTTAACCGTGTTTCATCTTGAAATTTAATGCGTGCAGAGTGGTCATATTGTACATGGTTGATTGAGACGATATTGTGTTTGGATAATTCAAGCCAGAGTGGTAAATATTTTTCTAGATCTTTGATTTCAAAATTAATATTTGTAGAAGCATAATATCCTTCTTTAACATGCTCTCTGTTTTTATAAACCTTATTTTCGCCGAAAGTCATTCGAGTTGTTTGGATTTTTTCTTTAGAAATTTGATGACCCTTAAGGACTTGAACAATTTTACTGATATAATTTGCATGCGTAAGCGCTGTTTCATTTAAGTCAGCATCAACATTCTTGATGGTCAATGACCATCTTAAGATATCAGGTACAACTTTTTTTGTGGCAGTGCCATATACTGAAACATGTGGCTGCTCAAATTGGTTGGCCTGTGTAGTGATTGGGATAACAGAAACGAGTAGGGCGATTAAAGTGCGTAATATCATAATAGACTCCATATTTAAATTTGTCCGTTATATCCAGCTTGAAAGTATTGAGGTGTATCGTACCAAAATATGATATATTTGTGAGCATAAAGTTAATAAGTTGTGATAAAAATTACGGTATGCCGTTTTAAGCGCTACGTCGGAGTGTCCTATAAATGATTTATTTCGATTTTTATCATGAGATATAACTATTACAATTACGACTATGAGCGAATACTCTATGTATACCGCATTTTGATCATTATTATCATCCACCTTTTTTTTATTTGGAGATAATCTGCTTATCTAGGGTACCGTTTCATACGATAATTGGAAAAGATGATTATGGCAGTTATTACCTAAGTTTACTGGCAGGATATATGGACAATAATACAAATTTATTAGTAAAACCGGCGAATGATCGCGTATCGGTAAAGGTAAAATATTTACCAATTCCGTTGCATTGTGTTCCGATGGCAGCGTTAAATGGAATGAATATATATGCCAAACGTGATTGCAATTACGCACTTATTCGAAGTAATGTCGAACCATTCGACAATGAGGCACACCGAAAATTACTTTTACTTGGCATAAAAGTTGTCTATACCCAAAACAGATATAGTAGTAATTATTATGAGGCCATTGAAAAAAATTTACGTCAAGTCGCCTCACATAATCAAACAGATCTCACAATCAGAATGCAGGTCGTTTATAATGTGACTAAACATATCATGGCAGAAATTTACCTTGGCCCTATAGATCAAGACAAAATGGATCGTATAAACCGATTTGCTTCATTACTTGTATCTGCAATATTGTCTCAGAAAAATGCCCTGAAGTGCCTATTGGAAGCCTTTGATCATGACTTTGATAATGCCACGCATGGTACAAATGTATGTATGATTATGATTGCTTTGGCGAAAAGATTAAGGCTAGATGAAGATACAACCAATCAGCTTGCTGTTGGCGCGTTACTTATTAATATAGGAAATCTATTTATCGATGAACAGATACTTAATTTAATAGGCACATATACACCTGAGCAATATACCCAAATGAAAAGGCATGTGCAGCTTGGCCTAGATCATCTATCGGAAAACAGCAATGCATCAGAAGTTGTCATGGCTGTGGTAGGCGAGCATCATGAACGGTTTGATGGATCAGGATACCCTAAAGGCTTGGCAGGAGATGATATAAGTTTATATGGTCGTATGGCTGGTGTTGTAGATACTTTAGCTGCACTTACCTCTTTCAGGTTGTATAGGCATAAAGTTGTTTCAACCAACGATGCTTGTATAATTGTTGAAAGCCAATGCTTAAATCAATTTGATAAAACGATTGTAGATAATTTATTAAGTGTACTAGATGGCGAAATGGAAGATATTGTTCCGCTTAGTTTTTCAAATGGTTTTCGAAAACGAGCTAAGCGATTGCGCATTAGGGTACGGGCGGAGATGTTTCGTATCGTAAAACAAAATGATACATATAAATTGGGTGAAAAACGAAACGTAACAATTATGAATTTATCACGGTCTGGTATCGCTTTGTTATCGATAAAAGAAGTCCCCTTAAATACGCCATTGATGGTATATTTGCCACTCAGTGCGCAAAAGAACGAATCAGTTGTTTGTACTGTTAGGCGGTGTCAAACACAATTGCATGGTTTGCAAATGATCGGGGCTGAGTTTTCGAAACCACTTAGTGAAAACCTATTGGCATCGGTGAAGAAAATTACACGTGCAACTGATTATGACTAATAGGGCGCCTGCTTGCTAAATACCAACTTAACCATTACAGTTTATGACGTCGACGTAAGAAACTAACGCCACACATACCTAAAGTCCCTAAAATCAATGCGCCTGGTGCAGGCACGTTAATTGATGTGTGGTATACATCTGAATCAGAAACGATATTGGTGATTACCAAGCCAGCGGCTATGATTTCTTTTTCAGAATCTGGAAGAATTAATTCTAGTAGACGACTGTCGTAAACAAAACGACCCTCAAGTTCTACGTAGTCTCCGAAATCTGAAGTTTGGTCATCGTAATCCACTCTTAGCTGGTAACCCCACCAGTCATCATCATCATTATGTACATTCAGGGTAAACCCACCATAGTCTTTTATGCCTTGTAGGGTAGCATCGCGAGTTGTGTGAATATATTCTGATTCATAGATATCAAGTGCCTCTGACCAAAAACCACGTTTGCCGCCAAAAACCTTAGCGTGCCCGTAATCAGCAAAATCTTGATAAAATATAGCGGGGTTGTTAAGACCAAATCCTGTGCCAGGTTGCTTATGTGTATCCATGGTACGACTATATGTTGAACCTTTAGAAAATCCGGTCAAAGCGTCGATGTCAGGCGTGGAGAATCTATACATCGCTAAAGATGGTGTTGCCATTAATGCTAGCGCAAAAAGGGTTGTTATTGATTTAATCACTAGTTAACTCCTTAGGTAATCTATGATACAAATATTTTTATTATCAAGCACGTTTCTTGAAACACTTATACAATTACGTATAAAATTACCTGTCGAGGTAAAGTTAAGAAACGTATTTCTTAATTTATTAAAAGCAAAATTGGTGCCAGAAATGATGCAGGAAAAATATAAATGTTTAAGGAGTGATTCAATAGTGACTTATAAATATTATTTCTTTTATAAACTATTTTGTTTTTCTGAAAAGAGATAAATCAAGATGTATGAATTAAACATCTATTCGCTTGGATGTTTATTTAAAGAAACATCGTATAATTTTGTGAAAAAAGACCAATTTTATTTATAGTGATTATGCCATTTACTACTGCTGTATATCTGTTATAGGCAGTAAAGGAGAACTAATCGTTATAACCGGTACCACTCGTTTTATTAGTTGTAGTTGACGATATATTTAATAATGAAAACTCAGATAGTGCTTCAGTTAGTTGCGTGACATTTTCAAACTTTATGCCGTGCATACCTACGCTATTGGCGCCGTCGATATTTCTTTGCATGTCATCGATAAATAAACAAGATTCAGGTGGGGTTTTAACAGAAGCTGCCGCTAATAAGTAGATTTTTGGATTTGGCTTAACGATGCCGACTTTGAAACTTAAAGTCATGTTTTTAAATTGAGAAATATGTGGAAATGATTTTGTGAGATAAGTCCAGTGCAAAGGGTCGGTGTCTGATAATAAACCGAGCTGCAGAGAACGATCTATCTGTTTCAATAAGTCGGCCATACCTGGCATAGGCGAAAATAAGCTGGTCCAAATTTCTGTAAATGTTTCGTAAGAAATATTCAGCGCATACAAATTTGATAGTCCTTGATAGAATTGCTCGGGCGATATCAATCCCTTCATATACTTTTTCATTAGTGGATTTGTAATGATTGCCTTAAAGACTTCGTCAGGCGTATCGCCATCGATATCAGAAAATAGTTTGTTAGTAACGGTATCAAGATCGACGTTGACTAGCACTCTGCCAACATCAAAAATTATCGCTTTTATATTATTGTTGCTTCTCATTTTTATTGATAAATATTTCATTATTGCCAGTTGGGGGCAAAGCTTGCCATTGTCGTCGAAGTTTAAAACGGTACCATAAAATCTTTTGAGACGTTTTTTACATTCAGAAATAATATCAGGTTCTTTATATAGGTGATACATTTTATTTCAGATTTATGTCACTTCCCAATATCTTCATTTGGTGGTATTTGTTACAAAAAAAGTAGTACTAAGCTCGAAAGAGACGCGAAAAAGCATTTATTATTGGACCTTTTCTTGCAGCGGACTATCTTTAAGGGGAAATAATTATGTATACGGTTATTTATGCTTGCATCGTCTGAAATTTATGCCATTTTAACCAATACATCTTGATATTATCGGAAGATAAAAACAAATTAAAATCGTGTTTAACCAATAATCATTGGTTAAGTGATTGCTTTTAAGATACGAATAATACAGAGAAGCTTAATGTATTTTGGTATTACTAGATTACCAAAAGCTAAAATAATGTACGTTGTATAAATTTAAGGTAAGCGCAAAATCTCTAAAATGGTAAATGACAAAAATAAATATTATTTTTCTTTAAAATGGAAAATCACCATTACTTTTTTGGTGATTTTGATCGTACCCATTTTTAGTACATTATGGGGCGCGAAAAACTTGATAAATATGGGTGTGGGTTATAGGCATTTGGCAGACGCGTATTACCCGATAATGGAAACGACCAATACGATTACCGTTATGCTTTATGATATTAAAGATGCGTATTTACTTTCAAGAAGAGATAGTGACCAAGAGAAGTTATTGGTGGCGCAAAAATTGTCAGCGCGTATCGAACAATATTTTAAACGACTACAAACATTGAATCATAACGATCCGGCAGGAGGCAAACTTTATCAAAACGCTTTGCTCTATTTTGAAAAAGAAAATTATATTAGCAAAGCTGTGCTGTATGAAGATAAAGAAATATTTGATTTGCGTAAAGCGTCAGACGAAATGTTACACAGTATAGAAAGCTTATTTAGAGAAATTAAATTATACTCTGATACGCAAAACACAGCCTTTGCAAATAATAGTGAGGGGCTTATCACAGCGACAGCGGGTAAGGGGAAGATTGTTATGATCTGTGCCTTTGCAACGCTTATTATGGGATTAACATTAGCTTATTTGTCGCAACGTTATTTAATGAGACGTTTAAATATGTTAATTAAGGCCATTGAAGATATTGCTATCGGGAACGGTGATTTATCAAAGCGTATTGTCGTGCGCGGCAATGATGAGTTAGCATCTCTTGCCATGTGGTTAAATCGTTTTACTGCCAGACTGCAAAAATTATTTAACAATGATAATTTAGAATCAGCCATTAATAAGCGTACAGCCACTTTGTTATATGCCAAAGAGTCTGCAGAAAAGGCAAAATCAATAGCCATACAGTCTTCTAAAGCTAAGAGCGATTTCTTAACAAACATGAGTCATGAATTTAGAACCCCACTTAATGCGATCATTGGGTTTTCTGAACTATTAAGCGAATCTCCATTAGCGAGTGATCAAAAAGCGTTTAATGAAAATGTATTAAAAGGGTCGCGTTCTTTGCTTATGCTGATTAATGAACTATTGGATTTTTCAAAAATTGAATCTGGTAGGGTTGAGTTGGAATCGGTACCATTTGAAATCAGAGCGCTCGCTCAAGAAGTTGTAGATGTTGTTTCATTGTCGGTGGTTAAATCACGCGTAAATCTTGAAGTGCGCATTCAACAAGATATTCCTCAATTGATTAATGGTGACCCTTTACGGCTTAAACAAATCTTATTAAATTTGATGAATAATGCTGTCAAGTTTACTAAGGATGGTGAGATTATTTTGACTATACGGCTTTCTAAGCAAACGGAATTACATACGTGGCTACATGTGTCGGTTAAAGATAGTGGCATTGGCATTGAGAATGAAAAATGTCTAGACATTTTAACTGCTTTTGGGCAGGCGGATAATAGTACAACGCGAAATTACGGGGGCACAGGTCTTGGTCTATCTATTAGTGCGGGGTTAGTCGAACAAATGCATGGGCTCTTGGCAATCGACTCAACACCAGGGGTAGGTAGTGATTTTTACTTTGTTATAAGGGTTGAAAATGCCGAAAGTACCATACCTCATCATTAATTTGTATTCGTTTTGCTTTTTCTGGCAATTAAGGGCAATCCTTAATATGTTTAATCTTTCAGTGATTCTTGACATGCTTGAGCGATTTGGGTGAGTTGCGCTAAGAACTTCTTTTGTTCGTTTTTGGGGATGCATTTTAATATATCAGATTGAAGTTTATCAGCAATAGGTTGGGCTGCTTGATAAACGTGCGCGCCAGTAGCGGTGATTGCCACGCGTTGGGCTCTTTTGTCTTTGGTGTCACTATATTTCGTGATGAGTTTTTTTGATTCAAGCCTAGTTATGATCGCTGCAATGGTGTTGGCGTCGCTACTCATGCGTGTGACGATCTCTTTTTGGGTCAGGGCGGTATTTGACTCGGTAAGCCATCGTAAAATAGTGTAATGATTGGGTGTAATCGCCAAATGGGCTATTTTTCGCCTAAAAGCTTGATTTAGGCTATACCACGACTTCCGTAATATGGGTGGAAACTGATAGTTTGGTTTTGGTTGGGACATTATCTTATAGCTTTAGAACTAGTTATGTGAAAAACGCTTATTTATCAAATTATCTCCATTTTTAAATCAATATCCTCTTTTTTTTGTGCATTAACACCGTAAAGGGCAAAAAATGGTGGTAAATTTAGTACGTGTAGGTATTATATATGCGTGGTAACATTTGGTAAAGTTATAAATTTTAATCATATATATTGTTGGGTGAGGGCTGCTCGTGAAACCAGTAAAATTAACCGTTTTGTTTTTGCTTATAATGGTCGTTATTTCTGTTTCTGTTTCTGTTAATGGTGATGTGTCGGGTTGGCTTTCGTGGCGGGGGGAAAATCAAACAGGTACCTCGCAGGAAACCAATCTTATTGACCTCGTTGAAATTAATGGTGAATCGCAATTGTGGACATTACCAATGCGTGGTAGAGGTACGCCTGTAATAGGTGATGGTAAACTTTATGTTTGGGGTTACAGGGGCGATGGCGAAGACCTGCAAGAAGTCCTTATCTCTGCTGACCCAGAAACAGGTAAGCAATTTTGGGAAGTGGTATTCAATGATTTTATTAGTGATACCATCTATGAGCGGTATTCAATCGGATCGCCGGTGATTGATAGTGAAACCGGTCACATCTTTTTGATGACAACAAATGGCCAATTTGTGTCGATTACACCTGATGGTAAAGTTGCATGGAAGATATCGATGATGGAAACTTTTGGCCGCTTAACATTTCCGAATGGACGAAGTGGTGCTCCAGTAATAGAAGGTCGCTTGGTCATTGTTAGAGGTATTACTTCAAATTGGGGTGCACAGGGACCGGCGCGTGATCGATTTTATGCGTTTGATAAAAAATCAGGGAAACTTGTTTGGAGTTCAACACCAGGTGTGCGTCCTAGGGATAGTTCATTTTCTACACCAGTGTTTGCTTGGTTTGAAGGGCAACGGGTTTTCTATTGTGGTACTGGTTGCGGTAACATTGTTTGTGTTAATGCGCTTTCGGGTAAACCAATCTGGCGTTTTCCATTTTTGACAGGTGGGGTTAATTCATCTGTGGTCGTATACAAAGGCGAAAAACTTGTCGCTATACATGGCAAAGAAAACTTAGATAGCTCTGCCGAAGGGCGAATGGTTTGTCTAGATTTAAACAAGGCAAAGGCGTTAAAGCGACCGGCGGTATTGGGTGTAGATGCTGAATTGTGGCGTCATGATATTGCGATGTTTACCAGTTCACCAGTGCTTGCAGGAGACAAGGTTTTTCAGGTTGATAAAACAGGCGTCCTTTATTGTATTGATATTAATAGTGGTAAAATGTTATGGAAGAAAAAACTATCTAATTCTCAATTGCATGCGTCGCCACTTTGGGCTGATGGTAAGCTGTACGTACCGCTCAAAAATGGTACTTTTTATATATTAAAACCAACAGATATGGGTGCTGAAGTATTGTCAAAGGTGAAATTGGCAGGCAATGCCCTTGGTTCTCCAGCAATATATAATGGTAAACTTTATGTGCATACGACCGAAAAATTGTATTGTTTTGGGGTCGCAGGTGATAATCCAGGTTTGGGGTCGGTCGCTAATTTACCATCACCCAAGCGTGATCAAACAGTTACAAGTTTGCAGGTTGTTCCTTCGGAAGTGTTGTTGTTTCCAGGAGAAAAGGCTTCGTTTGATATTTTTGGCTTAAATAAAAATAGTTTTACTGTGGCTACGGTTAATGACGAGGTTACATGGGAAAAATATATTCCAGCAACGGCCAAGGTCAAAGTTAAGTTAAATGGTGACTTTGATGGTGCTGGTTTACTTGTTGCGGGCAAAGAAAATAAACCATCGGCAGGGGCGTTCAAGGTAAGTAGTGGTACTGCTTCCGGTACGATTCGCGGTAGGGTATTACCGAATTTACCATTTAAGCAAGATTTTGAATCATTTAAAATTGCAGTAGATCATCCTTTAGAGCATGGGGTTCAATTTGCATATCCACCTTTACCGTGGATCGGCGCCCGCTTCAAATGGGAAATCAGGGAGCGCCAGGGAAATCAAGTTTTAGCCAAGACATTAGATCGTTTGTTATTTCAACGCGCTATGACATTTATTGGGCGCGAAGATATGCATAACTATACGATTTCAGTTGATTTACTTACCGATGGTAATCGTCGTATTATGTCAACAGCAGGATTGATCAATCAACGTTATTGCGTGATCCTTGATGGTAACAGGCAGGTGATAGAGGTCAATTCAAATCATTCAATTTTAAAGGTTTCTAAGTCGTTTTCATGGAAGCCTAATAAATGGTACACTTTAAAAGTACGCGTTGATATGGTAGATGATGGGGCAGCAATAATTCGAGCAAAAGCTTGGTTAAAAACAGAGCGTGAGCCAAGTGCTTGGACCATAGAAGTACCACATAAAAATGGTAACATGCAGGGGGCGCCAGGATTCTTTGGTTTTTCGCCGCAAAGTCAGTTTCGTGTATATCTAGATAACCTTGAAGTAACGGAAAATAAATAATGAAAAATGTACTGAGTATATTATGCATCACAACGATCTTTCTTTTTAGCGGTTGCAGTAAATCTGATGATAGTGATGCTTCAGACGGGTCGGTTGTTGTGCAAATTAAAGTTAAATCTGATTGGAATCAGTGGGGTTTTAACCAGTCCAAAAACATGGTCTCGCCGGAAAAAGAGATCAGTCATGATTTTGATCCTGGTGAGATGGATTTTGAAACCGAAGTCATTGATATGGCAACCACAAAAGACGTAAAGTGGGTTGCCAAATTAGGGTCACAGAGTTATGGTAATGTGACTGTAGCTAATGGTCACGTATTGATTGGTACCAACAACGACTCACCTCGAGACCCTAAGCATAAAGGTGATCGTGGTGTCTTAATGTGTTTTGATGAAAAAACAGCAGCCCTTAAATGGCAAATGGTCGCGTTGAAATTAGGTGCTGGAAAAGTAAGTGATTGGGAATACCTTGGTATTTGTTCCTCGCCAAATATTGATGGTGATCGTGTTTATATCGTTACCAATAAATGTGAAGTGATGTGTCTTGACTTAGCAGGGCTTGCCAATGGAAACCAAGGGTATCAAGATGAAGGACAATATACCTCGGGACCAGGTAATGCACCCCTTACGCTTGGCCCGCTAGATGCAGATATTCTTTGGATTTATGACATGCGTGTTGAGCTAGGGGTGTTTCCGCATAATATTACCAGTAGCTCCGTATTGATTGTTGGTGATAAATTGTTTGCCACGACTTCAAATGGTCAAGATTGGTCTCATGTGAATATACCAGCGCCACGCGCTCCGACTTTAATTTGTCTCGATAAAAACAGCGGCGAATTAATTGGAGAAGAAGGTGCTGGCATCAGTAGCAGGATTTTGCATTGTAACTGGTCGTCACCAGGTTATGCAAAAGTAAGTGATGCAGAGATGGTGCTTTTTGGTGCCGGTGACGGCTTTTGTTATGGCTTTAACCCTTATCCAGTAAAGGATGAAGATGGCTACGGCATACTCCCTGAGTTATGGCGCGTTGACTGCAACCCACCTGAGCACAAATATAAAAATGGTAAAGATGGTGCGTTGATTAAATATCCACGTGCCAATGGTCAGAGTGAAATTATTGCATCGCCCGTTTTTTATAAAAACAAAGCTTACGTATTGGTTGGTCAAGATCCTGAACATGGTGAAGGTGTTGGATGTTTGACATGTATTGATGTGACACAGCGTGGTGATATCACAAAAACAGGCGGTATTATATGGCAAAATAAAGAGATCGAACGATCTATTTCTACATGCGCTATAAGTGATGATTTGGTATTTGCTGCTGATTATACAGGTAGATTGTTTTGCATTGATGCCAATACTGGTGAAAAGTATTGGGCACATGACACCATGAGTTCAATTTGGGCTTCGCCAATGGTTGTAGATGGTAAGGTTTATCTCGGTACCGAAGATGGTACGATGGTTATTTTAAAAGCACAAAAAAAATTAGAAGTCGTTAATGAAATAGATATGGGGGCAGCAATCTATTCTTCAGCGATTGCCTCAAATGGTGTTTTATATATTGGAACGATGTCTCATTTATTTGCAATCAGCAGCGAGTAGGTTTTATGAAAATACGAGTAATATTATATATATTGATTTTTGTACTGGCATTTTTGCATCAAGATTTTTGGAATTTTGATGACGCGACCTTGTGTTGGGGTTTTTTACCGATAGGGCTTGCTTATCATGCGGGTTATACGATTGCGGCTGTTGTTCTTTGGTATTTTATGATACGGTTTGCATCGCCTAAATATAATACATCTAATAGTGAATTTGGGGAGTGTAAATAGCGTATGATACCATTAGTTGTAATTATGATTTATTTGGCACTACTGCTTGGATTAGGTTTATTTAGTGCTAAGTTTTTTAAAGGAACAAGCAAGGATTATTTTGTGGCGAGTCATTCTATAGGCCCTTTTTTGTTATTGATGTCGATATTTGGCACTACCATGACTGCCTTTGCTTTGGTGGGTTCAACGGGGAAGGCATATGAACGTGGTATAGGTGTCTATGGATTAATGGCATCTAGCTCAGCACTGGTACATGCAGGGGTATTCTTTTTTATTGGTATTAAAATATGGGCCATAGGTAAACGAAATGGTTATGTAACTCAAATACAATTCTTTAGAGAAAGATTTGAAAGCAACAAGATCGGTTACCTTTTGTTCCCCATTTTGATTGGATTGATCATTCCATATTTATTAATTGGGGTAATGGGAGCGTGTAAGGTCATTTTACCGGCAACAACTGGCGCGTTTCCTGAGGTATTCCAGCACGTGGCGACACCGCAGTTTGCAGGCGGTATTCCATATTGGTTAACCGGATTGGCAGTCTGTTTAGTGGTGTTGACCTATATTTTTGCTGGTGGATCAAGGGCGACAGCGTGGGCCAATGCGTTTCAAACAATAGTATTTATGGTGATGGGATTGGTTGCTTTTAATTTTATTGCAAATGCTTTGGGTGGGTTAGCGCAAGCGGCAAAAGTACCGATGACGATTACCGCAAACGGTGATGTGGTGCAAACGTATGGATATGATCGTAAAGCAAAAGCGGTCATGAAACTAGACAAACCCAAGGTAATTGGCTTTCTTCTCGACGATAAATTGCCTAAAGAAGCATTGCAACCACATCTTAGTCGCGCGGTACATGAAGTTGCTTTGAAAAAAGTGGATCGAAAAACTAAAGCAGTGAGTAATATAAAACGAGATATCGGGGTGCCGTCTTGGATGTTTTTTACTTATTTTTTTATTCCGCTTAGTGTCGGAATGTTTCCTCATTTATTTCAGCATTGGCTCACGGCTAGAAGTGCAGAGAGTTTTCGATTAACAATTCTGGCTCATCCTATTTGTATTATGATCGTATGGGTACCTTGCGTCCTGATCGGTGTTTGGGCTACTGGGATATTGCCACCATCTGTTCCTAGTAGCGCAGTATTACCAGTAATATTGAAAATGTTAGTTGAAAACCCATTATTGAGTGGCTTAATGACTGCAGGGATCATGGCAGCGATTATGTCTTCGTTAGATTCACAGTTTTTGTGTTTAGGAACAATTTTTACTTCTGATATTGTTTTACATAATACAGATAAAAATAATTACTCAGATAAAAAAATTATTTTGATATCCCGACTTTTTATTATTGTGATTGTCGCAGCAACTTATGGCTTTGCAATGTTGGCTTTAAAAAATAATGTCAATATTTTCGACCTAGCTGTTTGGTGTTTTAGTGGCTTTGCGAGTTTGTTTCCACTTATTTTTGCCGCACTCTACTGGCGAGGTACAACCAAGATAGGCGCTTATGCGTCAATTATTACAGCGGTTGTTGTATGGTTTTATTATTTTCGATTATCAGGTTTCGGTGGCGAATACACGATATTACATGGGGTAATGCCTGTTGCGGTTAGTTTTACAGCATCAGCCGTGATGATTGTGGTTGTATCTTTAATGACGACGCCACCCTCAAAAGAAACAATAGACAAATTTTTTGGAGACGTAAAAAGCAGATGAGTTCAGATTCAGTGACAACAAAAAAGATAGCAGCGTCTCAAGCGGCATTAGATGCGCACTTAAAAGAAATGATTAAATGGCATTTCTCCCCAGAAACGGGTACGCCGATTTGGTTAAATTGGGCCAAAGAAAAAGAGTTTGATGCAGTGAAGGAAATCGAAACGGTGGATGATCTGCTTAAGTTTGACCACTTTGATGAAAATTGGCTTCGTTTTAAATCGCATTCAGAGTGGGTGCCAAAGGCGTATGAGGGTAAACCGTATACGGTTTTTGAAACAGGTGGGACAACAGGTATGCCTAAACAACGTATTGGTTGGGAAGATTACAAAACAGATTATACTGAATTTTCTAATTCGCTAAATGATAAAGATTTCCCACCAGGTGGCCACTGGCTCATGATGGGGCCAACGGGGCCACGTCGTTTGCGACTTGCGATTGAACACTTGGCAAACATTCGAGGGAGTAGTTGTTATTTTGTAGACCTTGATCCCCGTTGGGTCAAGAAGTTAATCGCCCGTAAGGCCTTTAACGAAGCTAAATTATATATGGCACATGTCATCGACCAAGCTTTAATTATATTGAAACATCGCAACGTAACAGCACTTTTCACCACGCCGAAATTATTGGAAACACTTGCCGAAAAAGTGTCGATTCCAAATGTTGGCATTAAGGGTGTTTTTTGTGGTGGCACGCAGATGTCGCCGCAAACAGTTCGTTTTCTAATAGAAGAAGTTTTGGAAAATAAAGTTCAATTGTTTCCTACTTATGGTAATACGTTAATGGGCCTTGCTGCGCATAAACCATTAACCGCTGACGATGACTATTCTATAACATATTATCCGCCACAGCCACGAGCATTATTGCGGGTCGTCGATCCTGAAAATAGTGACAACATGGTTGATTACGATCAGTGGGGGCGCGTAGAGCTTACGACCATGACCAAGGAATTGTTTATGCCACGGTTTTTAGAGCGAGATGAAGCAATCCGCCGTGCGCCATGTAACGCATATCCATTTGATGGCGTCGGTGACGTTCGTCCATTTGGAACGTCTACGAACGCGGTAATAGAAGGGGTGTATTAATGCCACCTATTCATATACCGATTTTAAGACAAGGGGTTGTGTATAAAAGCCTCGATACTATCGAGGTCGTAAATCCATCTGATGGGAATATTGCTGCAATCGTAAGCCAAGCCAATAGCGGTTTGATTCGAAAAGATATTAATACCATAGATGATGCTGGTAAAGCCTTACGTAGTTATAGTTGTCAAGCGTTGCTTGAAATTTCAAAAAAAGCAGGTGAACTTTTTTTGAATGGCACCTTACCTATATTTGATGGTGAACCTGTGCAATCTCCTGAAGATTATATGAAATCGTTAGCAGCGACATCGGGCTTACCGTTTGTACTTATAAAAAGAAATATGGAAAAAATTTACACTGTGTTTATGGAGATGGGTTCGATTATCTCTGGTTTAACCCGTGGTTTGCCATTGGAAGTAATCGATAGTGGTGTAGGGGTACAATCTGATATTCCGGTGAGTTATTATCCCGCTGCCAATGCGCTTGGGTTGGTATTGCCTAGCAATTCTCCAGGTGTGAATTCGTTATGGATGCCAGCTTTTGCTTTAAAAGTACCTGTAATTATAAAACCGGGTCGTGAAGAGCCATGGACACCATCCCGTATTATTTCTGCTTTTATTGCGGCAGGTGCACCTAGAGAGGCATTTTCTTTTTATCCAGCGAATCATGAAGGGGCGTCATCGGTCATTGATGGTGCAGATCGCGTTTTGGTTTTTGGAGGCGAAGATACCGTTAATCAATATAGTGGTGATAGCACGGTTTCAGTACATGGTCCTGGATGGAGTAAGGTTGTCATTGGAGATGATTGTGTAGATAATTATAAAGATTATATCGATCTTATTTGTGAATCAGTTGCTATAAATAGTGGTAGAAGTTGTATCAATGCATCAGCGGTATTGTCAAGCAAGCATGGCGAAGCCATTGCGATGGCGATGGCGCAAAAATTGGCAAAAATAACACCATGCGATATCGATGCGCCAGATGCAGCATTGGCATCTTTTGCGAATGCCAATATGGCCGCATTTATTGATCAAACGATAGAGGTTGGTTTGCAAGCCAAGGGCGCAAGAGATTTAACCGCAGAGATTCGTGGTTCAAGTAATAGGTTAATAAAATTAAATAATCGTACCTTTGTATTGCCAACGGTGATTTGGTGTGATTCACCACATCATCCGTTGTTTAATAAGGAATTTTTGTTTCCGTATGTTTCAGTAACGGAAACAAAGGAATCGCAATTTCTTGATACGATGGGGTCTTCGTTGGTGGTGTCATTGGTTTCTGAAAATAAATCATTAATTTCTGATTTTGTTGCCTCGCCAGTGATAGATCGATTAAATATCGGCGCAATACCAACCAATAAAGTGAATTGGGATCAACCACATGAAGGTAATTTATTCGAATTTTTATATAAACGACGTGCTATACAACGTGTCGCAATATAAAGGGGTTACATGTTAATACCAGAAGACAAAAAGTATCATCCCAAAAACAAACTTGTGTTTGGACGGAATACAATATCACAGTTGGGAGCACTCGCTGGAGATATTTGTAGTGGTTCAGTTTTAATAGTGACTGACCCTGGTGTAGAAAAGGCTGGTCACGTGGCATCTGCGGTAGACTCACTTAAGGATAGTGGGTTTTCAGTAACGGTATTTAATGGCGTAATCGAAAATCCAACCACCCAGGAAGTTGAAAAATGTGTGCAGGTTGCACGCGCTGTACAGCCAAACTTAATAGTTGGCCTCGGTGGTGGTTCTAGTATGGATACTGCCAAGGGATGTAATTTTTTATATACCAATGACGGCATTATGGCAGATTATTGGGGGGTAAATAAGGCTTCTAAACCAATGTTGCCCTTGATTGCGATACCAACGACCGCTGGTACAGGTAGTGAATGTCAAAGCTTTGCTTTGATATGTGACAGTAAATCACATAGAAAAATGGCATGTGGTGATGAAAAAGCTTTGCCGGTTATTTCTCTTC
>Ga0255039_10000159_pt1 | contig 23262 bp, 19 predicted proteins | sample BC1_12_1_MG_FD_181713 | JGI IMG/M metagenome (GOLD analysis project Ga0255039, IMG submission 181713) | Seawater microbial communities from Strait of Georgia, British Columbia, Canada - BC1_12_1 | ecosystem: Environmental > Aquatic > Marine > Strait | place: Canada: British Columbia | collected... | reverse complement strand
ACAAACCCGCTAATCTCGGGGTTCATTAACCTTACTTTGGTTTGGGCTTCAAATTGAGGGTCACTTAATTTGACTGTCACAATTGCAGTAATGCCTTCGCGTAAATCGTCACCTGTCGGATTAATTTTCCCTTTTATTAGTTTATTGTTTTTTGCATACCCATTTATTGTTCGCGTAATACCTGCCCTAAAACCACTAATGTGGCTACCGCCATCTAAGTTATGAATGTTGTTTGCAAATGCAACGACGTTTTCTGAATACCCTGTGGTGTATTGTAAAGCGATATCACATTCCATATTGTTTGCATTGTCTTTTTTAGAAATGCGTATCACGTCTTTATGTAAAATATCTTTGGCGTCATTAAGGTGTGCCACATATTCTGAAATACCGTCTTCGTATAAAAATGTTTCGTTATAATCACTTGTTTTGTCTTTTAGCATAATCGTTAAACCCGCATTTAAATATGCCAATTCTCTCAAGCGGTGTTCAATAATATTGCTTCTAAACGTTGTGTCTGGGAAAATAGTGTTGTCTGGCTTAAATGTTGTTTTTGTACCAGAAGTGCTCCTTGGCCCTAATTCGCGCAGTTTTCCTTTGGTAGCGCCACGTACAAATTCCATACGATACCCTTGCCCGTCTTTGCCAACTTCTACTTCAAGCCATTCAGAAAGTGCATTCACAACAGAAACCCCTACGCCGTGTAAACCGCCAGAGACTTTATATGATTCGCTGTCAAATTTTCCACCAGAATGCAATACTGTGTGGACAACTTCTAGTGCGCTTAATCCTGTACTTTTTTCTTTTCCTACAGGAATACCACGACCGTTATCTTCAATAGAGACAGACCCGTCGGCGTTGATCGTTACCTTTATGGTGGTGCAAAAACCGGCCATCGCTTCGTCTACAGAATTATCCACAACCTCACTGATGAGGTGGTGGAGACCACGCACTTGTCTATCTCCGATATACATTTCCGGTCTTTTGCGAACCGCTTCTAATCCTTCAAGTACCTGTATCGACGATGCGCCGTAATCTTTTTCGCTCATGCTATCCTAGTTTTAAAAATGGAGATGCTTGCATAACATTGATGTAGTTTATGCCGTCATCTAGGTTTAATATCTTCTTGTCTTTAATTGTTTGGGCACGCGGAGACCTTCTTCATTTAAGTCATACCATGTGCCCCGTACTAATTTTATTTGCGATACTGAAATCGTTGGACACGCTTCTCGAAGCTGTTCAAGAAATCCTTCTTGAATAATCATCTTTATTTCATATAAATGCGGCGCGCTATCAACCATCACTTCTAAAACACCACGCCGTACATGTTGCAAATAACTATGCGCTACCAATTCTGGCGTCAAAAGCGACTCCCATGCCGCCCCTATTTGTGCCATTTTTTTATAGCGGGGATTGATCACCTTTTTTAAGAAATAATTTAGATCACCCTTCAGGGGTTTAGCCCGGTGTCCAAATTGTTTCTGCTGCCAAATACGATCGAGTTTTTCTCGGTCGAAGTATGTCATTTGATTTTATAATACCTATGTCAAATGTTTATGAATAACCTATCGTTTGTAAACAATCACCTACGCACTGCGGTTATACCATCACCGGCATAATCACATATAAAAAGGACTTACCGCTGCGCATAATAATAGGCATTTTACCATTCATAAAGTGAAACGTCACCTCTTTTACCTGCGCAACTTTTAACATATCTAATATAAATTGTGGATTAAAACCAATAACGACGCTTTCGTCATGATAATCGATATTCATTTTTATTTCAGCTTCGCCAGCTTCTGGTGCACTTGAACTAAACACAAGCTCCCCATCATTAAAATTCATAGAGATACCGCGAGAGTTTTCATTGGTTAATAAAGCGGCCCTACGGACTGCACTCTGAAATTCATCCACTTTTAAGTTTATTTTTTTTTCGCACCCTTTAGGAATGACATCTTCATAGTTTGGATATCGCCCTTGTACTAAAGTACCAACAATCTCTGCCATAGCTGTTTGTATAATTATTTGGTTCCCTGAAAATAATATATCTATCTCTTCCTCTGCATTATTTAACAATCGTTCGAGAAGCACCATAAATTTAACCGGAACGATTGCGGTGTGCTCTTCCTCTTTAATACCGGCGTGATTCAAATGTCCGTCAATCTGAGCCAATCTACGACCATCTGTGGCAACCATGCGGAGGTTTTTTCCTTTTTGTTCCCAGAAAACACCATTTAACGCATAACGGCTACTTTCTTTAGCGGCCGCAAAAGTAATCGAGTGAATCATATTTTTAAGTACTTCACTTCGTATTTTAAACCCATGTTCCGCATTTTCAGTATTAATAACCGGGAAATCCTCGGGGTCATGACCAAAAATTTTAAATAAGCTATCTTGACAATGAATATCACATACCGCATCAGATACCCCTATTTCAATAGTGTTATCCACACTTTCACGTAAAATACCAACAATGCGATCAGCTGGTAGCACTGCTGCACCTTCGGTATTTACAATTGTCTGGGGGATGATGTATTTAAGGGTAACTTCATTGTCTGTGGCGATGACCGTTAATTTGTCATTATTTGCTTCAAATTTTGCACATTGCAATATAGGCTTGGGGGTTCTTGTAGGGACAATTGATGACGCTAATTGTACTGCTTCAAGTAAAGCTGATCTATTACATTTTACATTCATTTGTGAAACTCCTAATTAACAAGTACTACCTTTGTAAACAGATGCTTATTATATATATATATATATAAAAAGCAGTAGTAATATTCATATATCCTGTGGAATATGTGAAATAGTTTTATTTATTATGTAACTGTATAAAAAACAAACACTTAAATCGCAATTGGGGTGTGGATAAGTTGTGTTGAAAAAAGTGAGGAAACGGGGCGATCAGTACTGATATAACAGGGGTAGAAATAGGGCCACAAATATAAGCATTTTAGGTGTGAACAAAAGCGAAAAACCACACAAGTTATCCACATTAAATCACAGATATGTTACAAGGAAAAAAAGAAAACGGTAAGGGGGTCGCGATCAAAAAGAAAACCCCCAAGCAACCCAGTGTGCCTATATTAACAAGAGAAAAAAAGAGGAGTAGCCAGCTAAGTCGCTCAAAAAGAACAATACCAATGGGTATTAATAAAGAAATTTTGTAACATCTACGCCGTCAACAAATTGGATAGAAAGGTGTGGGTTTATGGATAAATCTATTTCTGCGGGGGCTTCCCCTTCTGGTGGGCGGCCTTCAAGTACTGCAAGGTCAACGGGTGCAACAATAGGGCGACAAGGCGTTTTGGGGCTCAATCGTTTAACAACGCACCGTTGCCCATTATTTAAGACGACTTGTTCACCAGGGGGAAAAGGGGGCACCACTTGAAAAAAAGTCTCTAAAACCGTTGGGTCGAACCATGCACGGTATCCTTGGTTCTTCATTCGCTTAAGGGCAACCACCGTTGGGGCGCGGGAGCCGTCAGGAAAAAAGGCAAACCCATCAAACCTATCAGCAACGGCCATTATGCGACAGAAAATATGAATGTCCAAACCAGACTGTGGTTTAAACGGGGCGTCTAGCCCGCCGCCCTGGCGGTTGGGAAACCCTGAACCGTCAAAATGTTGGTGATGATTTAAAATAATTTGTGCCGTAGTGGGGTCTATACCTTCTTTGATCAGTTCGTGACCAATTTCTGTATGGGTTTGCCACAACGACGCCCCTTTATCGCAGGCAGTGATTTTAAATTTGTGTAAGGCGTCATCGAGTTGTAATTTACCAACATCATGCAACAAACAACCAACACCCAAGGAAACCAGGTTTTTTGCTATATGGCGAGAAATATTTGGGCGCTGCCTTATAATATAGTGTTCTAGACGCATACCCATAAGAATAGATAAATAGGCAACTGTGACACTGTGAAAAAAAATCATTTCAGGGGGGGCAGCTATTTCAGAAACAAAGAATGTTTTAACACCCCTTCCATTAGAAATAGTGGCGATTAATGCCTCAATTTTTTGGGCATAGCGTGAATAGTTTGCCTTTATATCACCACAGTGCAGCTCTTTTGGAAGTGTTTTTGTAAGAAAACTTAATAAATCTTGTTTATGCTCACTGATTGCTGGGTCAACAATACTGTCTAGAGATTCCAAGTGAGGAAACTTGATCCAAAGCGATGGTATATGTAAGCTTCTTAATCGCTCAATAGAAGGCGCATCTAGCTGGAAGCCATTTTTTAATAGTGGTTCGCCGGGGCAAAGTGGGTGATAAATCGTTTGCGCGAGCACCATTGAAGTTGTTGTTTGTTCAATTGCGACTTTAAGCACGGTAATAAATATGTCCAAAAAGGGGTGATGATAAAAAAAGTATCGTAAGTAAACCTATTATCGACAGGGGCAACAATATTCTTCACGAAACGGTCAAAATCAATGATAAAATGGACTTTAAGTTACACAATGTAAAAAAACGACCCCACAATAGGTCATCATCGCCGCCAGCGGTGACCGTTTAAAGTTACGGCACTTGAGTTCAGTTGCAATTTGAGATATTACTTCGTTGCCGCTGCTTACAACGATCACACCATAAGCACAAATAATCTGTTTTGTTTAATTTCCGCTTTGGCGGAACCAAAATTGCCCGTAGGCAATTTGGGGTGCGATTGCCTTTGAAAGACGACGTGACTTGCTTTATTTGTTCGCTGTAATAAATAATCAAACAATCCACCAGCCGCGCTGATGATTTCGGTGTTATTAAGTACGTAACCAGGCCACCCTGGCCTGCTCGTCACAAGTTAAGGCACCGAGGGCGACCTTCAAATTGTAATACGTTTAAGTACCGTAATCTTTCTCGATCAGAGCACGATGCACTGATTACGCACTGAAATGGACTTGCTCCGTTTGGCCGCTAAAATACATAACAAAACGTTCGAGTTAGATCACCCTTCAGTAGCCTGCGCAATTAATCGTTATGTAAAAGGTAATCATTCCCGATGCCTAAAGCGCCGATAAAGATCGGTGGCATCGGGAGTGATCGTGTAAAATTAAGTGACTTGCGTTCGATGACCTTGAACAACTTTTATTGGCGCAAACTTGCCAAGCAGCGCTGAATTAACAAGGCGATTCTTGCCGCAAAAGGGCATGTAGTTTTGCCAAAGCTTTTTTTTGTATCTGCCTAATACGTTCTTTAGTGAGACCTAGTTTAAGACCCACAGCACAAAGCGTCTGTTGTTTATTGTTGTTTGAAAAAGACAAAAACCGTAATTGTAAAACCTTTCTTTCTATAGGGGTTAAATTTGTTTTCGGGCTTGAAACAAGAAAAACGGCTTCGTCAGCGAGTTCTTTTAGTTGTATAGCTCTCTTTTGGCCAGACGCATCATGCTGTATCATCTCTGGTTCAAGTTGTACAGAGAAGCGATCTCGATATGTATACGTTTTTTTGGCAACACGTACAAAAGAGAGGCCAATGGCTTTGCATGCATATGTGCTAAACTTCCAACCCAATGAAACATCGAATCCTTCAACAGCTTTTAAGAGTGCTATAGAACCCTCACTGATGAAATTCGAAAATTCAACGTGGTTGTATCTGCATTTTTTTGCCATAGATAAAACCAAACCAATGTTACTCGTAGCAAGTTGGCCACGAATCGCCAGTTGCTTTTTGTTTAATTGAAGCAAATCAAGTAACACTTGTTTTGTAGGGCGCTTGTTTTTTAAAGCCGGCTCAATGATCAAATTAATAAGGTAACGCGCATAGTTCATTTGCAGAAACAAGGTTTTTTCTTGTTCCGGCGTCGGGAAGACCCCAGGGGTCAATACAATGTGTGTTTTTATTAAGGTAGCAAGCGCTGCTTTGTCTGAATAAACATCGTTGGGTATATACCGGGGCGGTGTTTGAATCAGATTTGACAAGGTTTCTTCTTGCTTTTTGGTTAAACGAAAACTGTTAAGTAATGTTAACCACGGGTGGGTCTGAACTTCTCTTGCATGGGTGCTCATGGCGATACCTCCTAAGTAAGGGTACGTTGCTAACACAAATGCCTAATACGACTCTATACGCAAAGTTGTAAATCAAAGTAACTTACTAGAGGGAGTAACTGGTAGGAATAATAGAATTACGACCTCTAATTTAACTATACAACATTAAATAACATAAGGCAAATAATCGGAAAATTTGTATCTGTTTCGGAAATTAATTTAACATTTTTTATAAATGCATACCTTGAACAAACCCCTTTTTCGCAATAGGAACGAATAAACGACAGTAAGACGCTTTTAAGGGAAATGGCGCGATTAAAAAAACGATGGTATTTTATCTGGAGGTGTCGCTATTTATTTTATGAAATAAATGCACCATCCACGTCGTCGCAAAAATAGGCATAAATAAATTAATAATAGGGGTAATCGTTAGCAAAGTAATCACAAAGCCACCTATCCAGATCACGGTTTTGTGGCGAGATAATAGTTTTAAACCCTCGGTTTTTCCGAGATGATACCCTGCGGCGTTGACAAAAAATTCTCGACTCAATAGATAAGTGTTTAAAAATAAATAAAGGAAGAAGCCGACACCAAAGAAAAAATAAAAAGGAAGTAGCAAGGTGTTTAAAAATAAAGACAACACCGTTAGTTTAATATCTTGCTTTAAATCAGAGAGAAAAGCAGTGTTTGGTTTTTGAACTTGATCTGGATAATAAACCTTATTTATTTTTCCGATGACTATTTCAGAAAACAAACCACTCGCCAATATTATCATACTAGGTAATGACCAGCAAGCAGCGGCAACAAAAACCAATCCAATAGAAAAAGAGGCAAGCCAATCAAAAAAAGGCATAGGAATGTCGACGCGCGTACAAAAGACCCAAATGAAAAAACCAGCAAAGGCTGTTACCAATGATGCGGCGATCACCCCACAGAGAATCATGATGTAATATAATTTTGCGCCAAATAACGATATGACTGTTTTATAAAATGGAAACATTATGGTTATTCTACGCAAGGTACGTTAAGACGTCAAAATCAATTGTGGTTATAATTATAGTGCACCTCTAATCATTCATTTTGAACGAGTCGTGAATCTTTTTGCTTTTGGACTTCGTCATAGAAAACAGCCCGCATACTTCTGTATGCCGCTTTTTCATTCCTTGCCAAAAGAAAAAATATTTCACGATCGCCTCAAAAGCAATGAATAATAGCGGTACCCCATACCTTTTATATCATTGTAAAATGCCTTTATGTTTATTATATTCAACAGACATTTTAAATGCCAACCAAGGATTTCTGGAAAAAGCGCATAATATATGAATAATCGACAGGGAAACACACGATATAGATATAATTCAAGCCGTTACGCGGCGGCGTTGTTGATATTTTGCAACACACTCTTTACCACAACGAATGTGATTGAAATTCCTAACGAGGCATATGATTGATAGCGGGCATTGATAATTCAACTTTTTCACTACAGTCCAAAGACGACCCCAATGGTCTCTTTGAGAAAAGCTATGAATTAAAATACAGCTTTAATTCTGGTTATACAAAAAAGATGCTGAGTTGGTTGCATTTACGGTGTCACAAAGATCCCCAACATCCTAAAAACATTGTATCGAGCATCTATTTTGATACACCACACTGGCACGCGCTTGCGGAAAAAGTGAACTCTGATTATCACAAAAATAAACATCGATTACGGTGGTATAGCGACTTAGATACGCACGACGTCTTGCCGGACGCTTATCTTGAATCGAAGGCAAGAATGGGTACGCAACGCACTAAGTTGAGATATCTTGTCGACTTACCCGCGCCGACAATCGCCAAGATGTCTTTGCAATCAGGTCTGTTAAAAGAAATGTTGCACCTATTGTTAAATGATTTAAAATTGCCGCCACAATTAATGCCTGTTTATATCGTTCGGTATCACCGATATCGTTTTATTGAACCGGTCACACAATCTCGCATTTGTTTAGACACCCATATTCATGTGCCCAAAGTAAATATAAATGCCATTGCTACAGGAAACAGGCAACCGTTACCGATCAGCGTTATTGAGGTCAAAGGGCAACAAGCAAATTTACCACCAGTATTACACCAGTTAACAGCAATGGGATGCAGTAGGTCTGCTTTCTCAAAATACCTACATTGTTACGAGCAACTAACACAACAACAAATAAGTGGATAAAAACATGGATGATAAAACAGCGCATATGACAGAGGCTACAGAACTTATTTCCTTACTTGGTGGTTTTGGTAGCCAAAAAATGCAGCAGATAGGGACCCTGCCGTTTTTACTGGTATTGTTTATTTCATTATGCGCTTCGTTATTTATTACTTTTTTATATACACGTTTTTATAGCAGCCGCTCTTCAGGGTCTAGCGTTTACCGAGCATTCCCACTGCTGGGCATATCCGTTACGGCGATATTTATCTGCATTCAATTTTCTTTGCCACTCTCTTTGGGGTTATTGGGCGCATTATCGATAGTGCGTTTTCGAACGCCGATCAAAGAACCAGAAGAGATTGGTTTTATCCTATTGATTATTTCAACATCAATCTGTTGTGCGACTTTCAATCTGTTGTTTTTAGTGGCGATCTTAGCGATTTCAGTTCTAGCGTTATTAATAACATCTTTTTCACGGCGGTTACTCAAGAAACGTTATAATGACGGTATGATTATTATTGCCATACCCCAGAATAAAAGCGATAAACAAGATAAATTGATTCACATACTGAATGAACAGATTACAAAGGGGCGTCTAGATAGTATTACCCATGTTGAGAACCATATTAATGTCTCATATAGTTTTATCAAACTCACAGAAGCGACGTCAATAAAAATTAAAAAAGATATTAAAGCGCTACTACCTGAAGGGCAGTTCAATATTTATTTTAATCGTCAAGGCCAAATTTAAAGGGCTTGCCTGTGAAATTAAGCAATCTCATCATTATCATCCCCTGTTTGACCATTGCTGCATATCTTGCCTATAAAACGGAACACGCCAAGTTAATGCATGATATCAAAACAGCGATGCAATTACAATCTGTACCTGGCAATATGCTCAATTATGGGCAGCTGGGAGACATATTAAAAAACGAAGGCTTGGTTAAGGCAGTACCTAATGATTATGACATTTATCAAAAAACGAACAAAGATAATTTATTCCCTTCGGAAAATATCTTTCAAAAAAAACGAATCATTGACGACATCATATTTCAATCCAACAGTGAAGGGTACAACGGTTTTACCAGCACGCAATCTATTTCACCCCAAATAATCGATCAAGGGTATCCAATCATTGCGATCACCTGCCCAAATGCAGATTTATATTCTCTCGCTAGTGGTATTGTGGTCAACTATCAACGTCGGGGAGATGATTGGGAAAGATTGTGCCAGATATCATATTTTGATAAAGGCATATTACAATTTGCGACTTCAGCCGGGCTCAGACTACATGGCGGCAAGTCACGTAAACTGAAAAGCGGATTAGTGGGCGATGCCTTGGTCGCTGCGGCAAAAAATAAATTCAGCAGCTTTCGTTTCTATTTTAGAAAAAAATATGGCACGCAAGCATTCAAACCAAACGTATTATTTGGTCGCGAAACATACCCCATTCGCACCTTGGTGTTGCGGAATATGGGCGTTGCTAAATGGCCATTTAAGGCATGTATGGGGTTTGATATTGCAGATCAAATCGGGAGCGTGACCCCGTTACATACACCAGTTGCTATTTACTTAAATGGCCAACAATATGGTGTCGGATTCCTAGCAGAGCACTTGAGTGTCAAACAGTGGACCGCCAGGCTCGGACATGATCAATTCGCAATGCATCGTTATAAAGGGACTAGCGATGATGCAACCAAATTACAGTATCAGCAGCTTGTTCGATGGGCAATGGATCGGACACAACGGCTTTCACTCAAGCAGGCAGCCGGCCGTATTGATATCGACAACTTTACCAATTACCTTATGACACTTATGTACACCGGTGTTTCTGATGGCTTACAAGGTGCCGCTTTGCTCGATATGTCCACGGCAACCCCTGTTTGGCAATGGATTAATTGGGATCTTACCAATGTCAAATGGCGTAGCCCAAAAACCGATTCAATCGAATGGGGATTTGCGAAAAAAGGATATGGTGGTTTACAGCCGCTCATCTTTTCCCGTTTGTTACAAGAAGATCCACAATATGTCACATATTTCTTAGATGCAATTACCGATCTTGTGAATCATCGCATTTCTCTATCATTCATCAAAAACCGCATTGAATATTATGACAATCTTTGCGTAGCATTTGCCATCAAAGAGGGTAATCAGCTGGCAGGAACACCCTTTTTTACAGGGCGACCCCGTACGATATTTGCCTCCCTTGACAAATATTTTAAAATTGGACCACCTATCGAATGTACCATTGATTTCCCCCCCACGGTGCAAATTTTAATTGATAATCATCTTTATACTGCTGCTTACAAAGGACTTTACCGGAAGGGTGCGGTTCTCAAGCTTGATATACCAAAACAAAATCAATCACAATTTTCATACTGGCTCATTAATGGAAAAAAATACCCCAAACAAACAATAGCAATCAATGTGCAAAATAATCTAAATATTAAATGTGTTCTTATAAATGCCGGGTTCTAGTTGCGATCGGCTACAATCCCGATCTATGTCGGGACGGCGTACGCACAAAGGAACTTTCCGCCACAGGCGCGAATTAAATATGATATAGAAACATGGTAAGCCATTTTCAAAAACCGACTTCTACTTCAGTAAACGCGCGACATCTTTTGCTAGTATTTTTGTAAAAAAAACCTGTCCTTCTGGAATAGTAAAATGATCTTTATTTCTAAAGTAGTTGGTCGTTATTTCTTCATTTTGATTGTAATCGATAAAAGGAACATGATGATCCCCTAAGTATGTTTTAAGGTCTTTTGCATATGACAACAACGCCTTGGGTTGTGTTTTACCTTCAGCAACAGACTTTAATTTTACCCGTACCAAAATTAAATTGATTTTATTTTCTTTGGTCATGCGGATTATTTCAGGTAAAAACGATGTCGCAACATTATCATAAAAATCATAAGCGCCAACAGACTTTACCTCCGCAGCTTCATCCTGCGCTTGCGCAAGTAACGATGGATTCATATGCTCATCTTTAAAAACGTACTTAAGTGCCGCCGCGGCCTTATTCGATTTCATATCTAAGCAGAACATCGTTGCCGTGGTTTTGACCCAAGATAATATAGATGTTTTAATTTTGTTTCTGTCGTAATAGAGTGGATAATGTTTGATCAACAGTTGATCTTTAGTAGTCATGCGGTTGTTGTAAAGGAGTCTTTGCAGTAATGGTTCTTCATTGACTGAAAATTTATCGATAAACCTTGCCTTGTATTTTCCTCCAGTAAACAGGAGCGGGTCTGTTAAATATTGATCTCTAAAAAAGAGTATCAAATTCTTGGGCTTATGCTTTGCGGTGATGATTTGATTTTTAAGCACCAAATACCAAACAGCGGAGGCTGATCCTCCAAATTCTACTTTTAACGTTCTTGATTGGGTTAATTTTTGAAATAACGGCCCATGGACACACCCGTGCATTATAGAGTTACCATAACAAATGGTTTCAGGTTTGATACTTTCGATGCGCCGCTGTGTGCTTAAATCCATCGCAGCTTCAATGTGTGATTTATTAATTTTTTTATCTGTTTTGTATTGTAAATTAATCACGATAAAAACAACAATGGCCAACAATATATAAAAGAACTGTGTTGCGATATAGTGCCCACTACGTTCTGCTACCAAATTGTCATTATGTTTATTGATCATATCACCTTAAAATTGAAAATAGATAAAATCTTCATATTGACTACGATGAAATATGACCATTGCTGTGATCGCGATACCATAAAATACGGCATGAACAATCTGCAATTTAGGGAAAAATTTATCAAACAACATGAAGATAAAAAAGGGAAAAGCATAAAATAAAGTCAAGGCCAATATTTGAAAAAAAGTGGCCAATTGATCATCATGATATGTATGCGTAAACATCGTGAAAAAGGCATGTGTGATCCAGTTTAAATCTGGGGTTCGAAATAACAACCAACCAAATATGGTAAAAATAAACATTAGAGACCAAGAGAGTCGAAACCCCCAACGGCCAGTCGGCTGCCACTGGCCCCCTTTGCCTAGCAGATGATACGTAAAAATTAATAAACCATGGTATAACCCCCAAACAACAAAGTGCCATGCCGCACCATGCCATAAACCAGCCAAGCCCATTGTTGTTAATAAAACAAAGAATAACTTAGCTTTAGAATCCACTCTTGATCCACCTAGTGGAATATAGAGGTAATCTCTAATCCAGCTCGAAAACGAAATATGCCATCGACGCCAAAAATCTGAAGGCGATATTGCAAGATACGGCGCATTAAAGTTTTTCATCAGTTCAATGCCAAACAACTTGCCTGTTGCCCTTGCAATATCAGTATAGGCTGAAAAGTCTGCGTATATTTGCAATGCAAATGTCAAACCACCACAGATGAGCATGAGCATGCCTGGCGACTCTAACATAAATATTTTATTCACAAGTATTGCAATATTATCTGCAATCATGATTTTCTTGAGAAACCCCCTTACAAATAGTGGCCATGCTTCAAATAAATAATCGTATTTCCATTTTCTTACTTTAACCAGTTGTGGTAACATATGTGATGCGCGTTCGATCGGACCAGCAACCAGTTGTGGGAAAAAAGAAACAAAGCACGCAAAATCAATAAACTGCCTGCAAGGCCGAATCTTACCTCTATATATATCAATGGTATAACTTAATGTTTGAAAGGTATAAAAAGATATGCCTACTGGCAATAAAATTTTAAGTGACCATTCATTAATATTCAATCCCACCGAATGGATCAAAAAATATACATTATCGATAAAAAAATTGAAATATTTAAACGCACACAACATGCCTAAATTCACGACCAAGCTAATGATTAGCCACTTATGTTTATCTGCTTTGTTTTTTTGAAGCTGGATGCCACAAAAATAATCAGTGACTGTTGAGATAACCAATAATATGCAAAACCATGGATGTATGTATCCATAAAAAATATAACTACTGATGAGCAGTAGAATATTTTGAGATGTTTTAAAAGGTAATGACCAATATAATACAAAGGTAACTATCAATAAACATAAAAACGGTAATGAAGTAAATGCCAAATCATAATCCAATTACTAAAATAGTTCATTATGCCCCCCCTCATAATATTTACCATCGGAGATTCACGGGATTAATTATACCAAGTTGTCACTGATAAACCATAGTCGATTATCACAAAAGCATACATATCTTTTGTGCCATGCGATTGTGAATGTTATCTTCAAGAAAAGTGCGACATTTTTCGAACGCCAGAAATATGGCTTTAAGGACGAATGTGTGAAAGATTATTTTCAAGTGGCTAAGCGGAAGGTGTTTCGGTATAAACTTAGGTATAAAGTTTTAAAAATGTATATTAAAGACAACGAATTGAGTTTTCATAATGGCTTCATCTCCACATAATAATATTTGCACCTGTTTTGGTGTGTCTAAGCAGCAAATAATTGATGCTATTTGCGCTTATAATATTAAAGGGGTAGACCAAATTACTAAAGCAACGCGGGCGGGCGCTGGATGCGGGAGTTGTCGCGTACAAATACGAGAGATTATAGATCAGGTGCGGCGTGAAGAACAACTAGACATGATCGAAGCTAAAAAATATGAACAGGCCAAAGTTTCGTCACCGGTGATCCCTGTGATTAAACAATTACGCCTAATCAATGCCGTTATAGATAAAATATCAAAGGCATACCAAATCAATATAAAATTTGATAATCTTAAGCAACACGAAGTCCACATTACGTTTCTGGAAAATGATTATGGAAAACAGGCTGAAGTTATAGAAGCACTGCAAAACGAAATAGCGGGTAAAGTGATCAAGGGCTTGGTTGTTGTCGCAAAGTAATCTTCTCAAGTAAAGACCCCATCTCTTTTGCCATTTCTGGGGGCATACGGAAGTACCAGCTACTTTGGTCGCCAAACATTTCTTCTGCTTGTTGTTTAAAGGCCGCTTCGTGTTTTAAGCTTTCTGTAAATACTGCCCTTGCTAATATAATGTTTTTATCGCTGTTTGATGCTAATAATAGCTTACCATAGGCGAGTGCTAAATCTGGATAAACAGGGTAAAGATTGTGGGCATCGCGATAATATGTTAATGCAGCGGTTTGTTTGTTTGTGTAAGGCGCCAAGACATCGCCCCCTAATTTATATAATGCATAGTTATGGCGGCTTAAGGCAATGGCTTTATCTAAAAGTGTTTGAAAGGTATTTAATTCCGCTACAGTCGTTTGTTTGTCAAAACGACTGCTGATCAGTTGACATTGTAGTTTGAGTGGGGCAGGATCCAATTTACATAATCGATACGCTTTTTGAGTTTTTTCAATTGCGTCGCCCAATAATGCCTTTTGTTGGCGTGGTGATATTACTTGGTCATCATATAGCGCAGCATAAATATCGTTTTGTGCGCTTTTGATCATATTATGAGATTGTGAAAAAGGGATTACCAATGTGGCCCAAAGAGTCGCGGTCATTAAGCAGCACGCTAAGGCTAAGGGTTTGATCCATCTGGGGGTGTCGCCACTGTCTGCTTTTGTATAACTATTTGTGTATCCCATCGTTAAAGCAATAGTCACAAATAATATTTGCCCAACGCTTGGCTGAAAAAGGGCAAAGTCAATACTGTTTTGTAAAAGAAATGCGGCGATGCCAAACGAAGCGGTTAGGGGGAGCCAGTGATAATGATCACCTGCTAAATTGTCACCATCTTGCGCGTTTGATTTCATTATCATCAACGCAGAAAACGTGAAAGCGATAAAACCGACAATAGATGGAATTAGATATGAAATAATAATCAGAGGAAGACGCTCTGTGCCATTTACCACATTACTGTTAAAGGTAAGGATAAAACGTGATACGGTAATAATGACAATGCTTAGAGTGCCAAACCCTATATATTTCTTTAAATCATTATTGCCCCAGTCCAGCTTGATTTCACACCTAGTCGTATTAGACACAATATCTTTTAGGTGATAGAATAAGAGAACAAAAATCGATAAAAAACCGCCAAGCCCTAAAATACCCCACTGACTCAAAAAAGATAAATAGATATTATGTGGATCTTGTACTGTTTCTGGTGCGCCTGGTGACATATGTGTTAAATAGTGATATAAAAAATTAAAACTACCTACACCTGTAGCAAAATGACCAATATCTATAACCCCCTCCCAATATTGCCACCGAACTAACATAGAGTTTCCAGGTAACGATCGTGTAGTGATTCCGTAAATAACGATACCGCTTATCGCACTAATTATTAATATTATGATGGTCATTAAGACTTTGCGGAGATGCTTTATCAAAAAAGGTCTTATCGTTGCAACAACAATCATACCACCAATAACGATCAATAATGAGGCAATGCCGCCTTTGCTTTCGGTATAACGTATGCCGAGTGCAAGAAAACCCAATACTAACATCGCAAGAACTATATTAAACATTTTATCTTTACTTGATGTGTGTTGAATGGCATAAATCATAAATCCCACAATCCCACAAAATGTGAGAATAAAAAACGCAGCGGTGGTGTTGCTAATGATATAATATCCGCCAATATCCATGCTCGCTACACGTTTTAAAAAATGCGCAGCTTTAAATGTGTCTGGCATTATACCTTGTTGTTTTAAATAATCATTTGGATGATCAGCAACTTGTTGAACCAATTGAGGCATTTCATAAGTAGCTTGTTCCCAACAGCGATAACTCATCATAGCGGCGACAAAGATAAGTATGCCGATAATGAGTAGCTTATGCCAATGGTGTCTTAGTAATTGTACAAGTAGTATGCCAATGGCAAAGTGACTTAACCAAGTGATACCACTGACAATAGCGATATGTTGATTGCCTGCACTTATTGTAGATACACCAAAGGCAACAATCATTAAAATAAAACCGGGCACCATCGTTGTTTTGCGCCATGCCCATTGTTTAGTCGCAAAGGCGTGAACAAATAACCAAATGGATAATAAAGAGATATGGCATACAGAAAAAAATAAAACAATTGGCGTTGTGGCGTTGGCTATGGGAACAATTTGTGGTTGTTGACTAAGGGGCCAGTTTGTAGTGATCACTTCAGAAAGCAAAGGGCGTAATCCTGTAGAGACAACAATGATAAATAGAAGTGCCGTGTCAAAACAATTTAACCATAACGGTTGATGTTGATTAGGCTGGGGCGTTGTGACCATTTAATCATCTTTCTTTATGGCATGATCTAAAGGCTTTTCTAGTATTGCGATCACTAAAAGTATCATAATTGTTTGAATCGCCAGCAAAATGGCACCTATTATATTGAGTTGTTGCAATAAAATAGCACCTAAGCCGGTACAGGCAGTGACGAGATATATGGTACAGACAGCTTGTTTAATCGACATGCCACGTTTAACAAGACGATGCGAAAAATGACGATTATCACCTTTGAATGGGCTTACCCCTAATAACAGACGGATAACGACTACAGAAATAAAATCATAGAGGGGTATGGAAAGTACAATAAGCGGCATAAAAGTGACATACCATAGCGCCCCGTTGTTGTCAGTAGATTGTGCTTGATGATAATAGGTTGTTAATATCGTGCCAACTGCGATCAACATGCCCACCAATAAAGAGCCTGCATCTCCCATATAAATTTTGGCGGGGTTAAAATTAAAGATTAAAAAACCACACAACGCACCTATCAACAGCACAAGCATACCAGAAACAAAAACTTGTCCGTTTCCAAGGGCGCAACTTAACAAAACGGTAGCACAGATTGCTGCGATACCGGCAGATAAACCATCCATGTTGTCTAAAAAATTAAAACTATTAATGATAACAATAATCCAGGCCACCGTAAGCACTGTCGAAAAAACGATATTATGAATAAAAAAACTAAGGCGAATATCCGCACCAACAGTGAGCAGCACGGCAACGAAGAGTTGAATGAGTAGTTTTATCATCGGCCCTAATTGCAGTTTATCATCTAGTAGGCCTGTGAGATGCAAGATCGTCCCGGAAATGATTAAATAGATTATTGCAGGTATTTTCCCCACCAAGCCTGGTATGTGTGCTATAAGTGTGGGTGGTAACCACGGTGGCGGGTTGTTATTGTTTAGCCAAATTGCACAAATAACACCCACCGTCAGCGGGACAATGGTCAACAGAAATATAACGATGCCGCCGCCAAGCGCAACAGGCGTACGGTGCTGTTTATGCCCTTTTAGGTCTGGTTGGTCTACAAAGTTTTTTTGTATTGCGACTTTCTTAACAACTGCAGTAAGGATTGCACTCGCAAAAAAAACAACAAAACCGATGAGTAAGATGGTTTGATTTATGGTCATAAATATAATACCGATCTTTAATCGGATTTAACCCTCAATTTCAGTATAGAGTTGATTAACGTATTCTTGCGCTTTGATTACCGCTTGTGCCACAGCAACTTCTTGACCATCTTTGTCGCGACGTAATTTTATCTCTACATTACCATTGGCAAGCGTTTTTTTGCCAACAGTCACCCTGACAGGGATACCAACCAAATCGGCATCTTTAAATTTAAATCCACCACGCAAAGGTCTATCATCTAAGATAACATCGATACCTTGGTCAAGTAGTTGGTTGTAAATGTCTTCAGAAGCAGCAACGACTTCGTCGTCATTATGGTTTACACATGTCACTAATACTTCATATGGTGCAATTGAAATTGGCCACACAATGCCCCAGTCGTCATGGTAGAGTTCAACAGCAGATGCCATAATTCGATTAACACCAATACCATAACATCCCATTAATAATGTATGCGGCTTGCCATCGTTACCCAAATATGTTGCAGATAATTGTTTGGCATATTTATCGCCTAATTTAAAGACTTGTCCAACCTCAATGCCCCGTTTAAACAATAATGTTTCACCATCTTTGGTATCACCTTCTACAGCATTTCTGACATCGCCAACAATAACATTTTCACCTGTTAGTGGAAAATCACGACCAGGAACAACGTTTTTGATATGGGTATCTGTTTTATTAGCACCTGCGATGCCAGAAGGCATTACGGCAACACCGTGATCAATGATAAGTTTATCAACCTTGTTTAAAAGATCTACGGGGCCGGCAAACCCAACAGTGCTGTTGGTGATGTGTGTTACCATTGCCTCTGGTACCAATTCAAGTTTACTGCCGTTTTCAATCTTGAGTTTTTCAGGGTTAACTTCATGATCACCGCGTAACAATACCGCAACCACATTAATTTTTTTGCGAACGGATTCGGGCTTGGTCGTTACGGCCTCTAATAATTCACTATCTTCTTCCCAAAAAAGAAGCGTTTTGATCATGACATCTGATTGACAATTAAGTTGTTCACATACCGCATCTATAGTGCCGACGTTGGGGGTAGCAATTTCTGCAATGTCACCTACTGCTATTGGCGCAACTTTAGGTAGTGGATCAACAGACGCTTTTTCTATATTAGCGGCATATTTACTTTTTTCGGTATATACAATAACATCTTCACCAGTTTCACATGGAATGGTAAACTGGTGAGAAGCACTGCCGCCCATTTCGCCTGTTTCGGCTTCTACAATAACATATTCAACACCGCACCGTTGAAAAATATTACAATACGTATCGTACATGGTCATATATGTTTCATGCAAACTTTCTTCATCACTATGAAAACTATATGCATCTTTCATAATAAATTCACGAGATCGTAATACACCAAAACGCGGCCTGAACTCATCGCGATATTTAAAACTCATTTGATATAAATTAATTGGTAGTTGTTTATAAGAATTAATTTCGTTACTGGCAACAAAAGTAAACACCTCTTCAGCTGTCGGCGCCAAAACATTGGTTCTGCCATGCCGATCAATAAAGGTGCCAAGTGTTGCACCATAATCTCTGTCGCGACCTGTTTTTTCCCATAATTCGATCGGCTGAATTGCTGGCATTAATACTTCTTGTGCGCCAGTGGTATTCATTTCTTCTCGAATAATGTTTTGTATTTGTTGTATAACCTTTAATCCCATAGGTAGATAAGCATAGGTGCCACTGGCGATTCTACGAATCATGCCAGCTCTCAGCATTAGTTGGTGGCTGGGGATTTCTGCATCGGCAGGGACTTCTTTGGCGGTTGGTACAAGTAATTGGCTCCACTTCATCAGGGGTCTTCCTTTTTATAAATAATTGTGTTGGTCCATCTGACAATCTCGATGTTGTATCGCGATCATTATTTAACCATAAAACAACGCATTATACAGCAAAAAGGTATCACCACCAATTAACAATCAGCGTAGATTTTTTTTAGGGAAGAATTATATATAAACCCTTTGATGTCAGTGCTTTATGGTTGATTTTTTCGGGGGCGCCTTGCGGTGTACCATGCGCCACCTGCAAGGAGGGTGAACGTCATTGGTTCAGGGATGCCGTAAAGGGCTTGGATGCCAGCGATATCGTCTGGCTGTAAAGTTCTTTTTGCCCCGGTATAACCACTTGCCATTACCGCAGCGCCGTTGTTTGAATGACCTAAGCCCAAAGCATGACCAATTTCATGGAGGGCTACGGTAAAAAAATCGAATGTCTCTGTCGTCCCATCTTCAAAAAGATTGTCTACCCAATTTTTGTCGACATTAAAATGAATATCGCCATTAATGGAGCCATAGTAGTCATCGTTATCACCAGGCGCATACGCATGCGCAAGTTGATTGGTTTCAAAGGAAATGGCACCAATACGTATATCGCCAGCTTTGATACCAAATGCAGCGCTATTATGAAATGGCAACCCTATATCATTCACCAATCCTGCATTTGTAAAACCAGAAATAGCGGCCCAAACATCTAACGCTTGTTGAAAAATTAATGCTTCACCGCCACCGAGAATGTTTGATAACGGTACAGTGACTTCGCCACCATGCCTATCAAAACTATTTGTGGTTGTATTGGCACGCATAATACTCCATGTAGCACTGCCGCTCGCTGCCGGGCCAAATGGCGGGGTATCACTATGCAAAGAAGCAGTATTGATGTCGTTGTTCCATTTTGTGGGGCCAAAATAAGTAAACGGTTGGGCGTTGATACTGCTGCGATGATCGGTGGAGCAGATCGCTTGTTGCTGCATAATACAAAATAACAACATTACGATGATACCCATCGGTTGTTTGGTTTGAAGTATTGTAATATATTTATATATAAACGGAGTGTTCATCATTCAACCTAAACAGGGCGAAAATATTTATGAATATTATCACACATAAAAATGGATTTATGCGATGATAAAAAACTTTTGTTGTAGTGGTTATGAATAGTTTTCTCAAGATATCCATTAACGTTATGGACATATTATAAACAAAAAAAGGGCAAAAGTCAATGGATTGTTGTTGTGTGATACAAAAGTGGGGTGTTAAGGATTATAAGATTTGGGATACCCATAAGGGCATATAAAAAAGGTGCGCGTATTTTATAACGTATCTGTTTGTGGTTGCCCTACGAGCGTGATTGCATTTTTACCACTTTTTTTGGCAGCCATTAATGCTTCGTCAGCTTTTGCTAAAAGCGCTTGACATGTGGTGCCGTCTTTAGGGTAATTTGCAAGGCCGCCAGAGATCGTCAATGCACCACGTGCTTCTGCCCCAAGAGACGGAAATGCTTCGGTATTCATTAATCGTCTAAAACGATTACTTAAAAAAAGCGGATCACGGGGTGTGAAACAGCTCGATTGTTTGATGTCGTTATTGGTAGAAGTGTCGCTATTGTCTTCACTAAAATTTTTCCGCCCTACGCCGCTATCCCAAAACAATACCGCAAATTCGTCACCACCCATACGTACAACGATATCTTGTTCGCGGCAACATCGTTTCAATAATTGTGTTGCCTGGCGAAGAATATCATCACCAGCAGCATGTGAATAGGTATCGTTGTAGTGTTTAAAATTATCGATATCAAACATCAACAATGATAAACGAAGGTCTTTTTCAGTTTCGGTTAGTCGTTTAAGATAAAACGCTAGATACCTACGGTTATATGCGCCAGTGAGCTCGTCTACTGTTGCCAAGTATTTTAAACCATCACATCTTTGCGCTAAATGGACTAAGCCACCAATAAACATGCCAATTTCTTTGGCACGCGCAATTGGAAAGTCAAAACCAGGCTTTAGGGGTGGCCCGAGTAATATGTTGCCAATTTCACCTATAGGGCTCAAGAGCGGTAATGTATAACTAGGTGTTTTAAGCGGTGATGTTTCACTGCTATTTGTTTCGATAATCTTTACCCATTCAATTGCCAAAGTGTTACATAGAAATGTTTGCGCTTCTTCGATGAGGTCAGATTTATCAACGCCTACAAGGGCAGAGAGGTGTTGATAATCTTTGAGATAATTATGCGCATTGTTGGTCTCATTGTTTTGGTGTGTTGTACTGTTTGGCTTAAGAATTTCAGCGAGCGCAGTGGTGATTTCATTTTTTAAAATTGGCCATACAAAATATTTATTTGCACCACTTCGCATCGCTTCTTTGGCAAAAATTTCTGCATACGCTTCACCAAAAAGATAAATTTTGGTCGATTTTAAGAGCCGTCGTAGTGCCATGATGAGGTGGACTGTTTTTTTTCCGAGCAAATCAATATTGACAAAAATAATCGTGTATTTGTTTTTGCATGCTAAAATAATAGCGTTAAGCACATTGTTTTCTGTGGAAAATTTAACAATACCAATGCGTTGCAAGAGGTGTGTTAAACGCTTGTCGCTACCAATAACGAGTAAATTGGTATTCAATTCTGCAACGCGATTTGTATGTTCAGTAAATTCGGCCATAAGTTGGTTTCGTAGGTGTTAAGTTTGATCATCATCATTTGGTTCGTCGTGACCCAATAGTGCGTCAAGTTCCAGATCTGTGATTTCCATGTTATTATATTCTGTGCGGCTTATTTCTGTCGGCATTTCACCATCTAATTTTTTTTCTAGTGTTTCAAAATCTAAATGACTCTCTTGTTCATTTTCGGGTACCGGCGCTGTTGCCTCTATTTCAGAGATAATCATTTCAGGGGCTTGCACTTGATTGTCTACTATCATATCGTCATCGTCAATTAATGGCAAAGGGGTTATTGGTGTTTCTACTAAAGCGTCAAAAGGGGCTTTTTCATCTAAACGAATTATTATGTGGGCGCCGTTGTTTTTGGCATCAAATAATTTTGCCCCCATTGTTGCGCTTGAAGTGGCAATGGCGACCATAAAGAGATGATCATATATGCATAATGTTTTAAATATCTCCATTTCCATGCCATCGAGATAATCAACCATTATGCAAATAGTGACACCTTTTTTTTCGGGGAGATATGTTTCAGCGATGATTGCTGTAAGTGCATACACATTATTTACTACAGTCACCGCGTCGCCCGAAGCAACACCTGCTTCGTCAAGAGATTGCTTTAGCGTGTCGTGCCATATGGCGGGTGCAACTAAAATGATTTGCTTCTTGGGCATCATTATTTCCATGTGTAATCGTCGTTTTATTGGTTTCTGCAACTGGCACTTATTAAATTGTAGCAAAACGATCAATATTGATCAATATATCATCAAACAAGCGTGTGAGAACACCTCCTTTTTTGTCGATGTCACCTGTTATAATCGTTATAAAGATCATATTTGGTATATTTGGGGCACGATCTTGCCGGCGTCAATATAATAATGATGACTTGATTTTATAAAACCACGATAATTGTAAGTGATTACAGGCAGTGAAGCTTAAAATCTAAAAGGTCTAAGCGAGAGGGCAAAACCAATGTGTTGTGAACTAAAATGTCAAATATGCGGCATCATTGCCGACGATGTCAAGCCAGTGATGTCGCTCGTCGATTTGGAACAAACAGGCGAAAGAATATCGATCCCTCTCTGTGACGCCTGCGAACAAGATGCGATAGAAAAATCTCAGTCACAGTGAATAATAAGCACAAATAGATTCCGCAGAAGGGGAAATAAATTTTGTGCAAATATTGGTGACACTCACCAAAATCTCAATATTTAAATTATCAAAAAGCAATATTAGCGTCAATATTAGTGACACTCACCAATATCTCATAAATTTTCAAAAAATCACAAAAAACATTTCCTTTTTTCCTCACTTTTTTCATCTTATATATAGAGCACTATATTTTTTTG
>Ga0255039_10000157_pt1 | contig 23433 bp, 27 predicted proteins | sample BC1_12_1_MG_FD_181713 | JGI IMG/M metagenome (GOLD analysis project Ga0255039, IMG submission 181713) | Seawater microbial communities from Strait of Georgia, British Columbia, Canada - BC1_12_1 | ecosystem: Environmental > Aquatic > Marine > Strait | place: Canada: British Columbia | collected... | reverse complement strand
CGCTACACACCACACGTTTAGGAGCGGTTCGGACGTGGAATTAAATTCAAAATCTATAAACAATTTACTCATTGAGGTACCTCCCGAAATCTTCTAGATCATATCCAATCAACTTCAACATTTCGTCGCCAATAAAGATAACCAACCTCCCCTCTCTTATCTCTGCAGATTCAATCCGGTCTACATTTACTAGCCTTGGACGACCCTCTAAGATGTTTAAAACTTTGAACTTTCCCATAACTAATCCCTACCTGTAAAAAATTGACTAAAAAATATTGATCTACGCCCAAACATAGGCTATATAGAATTTGTGGAGACGACACTCAGGGGTGTTGGTACCAAAATAAAGCAAATTAGACCCTCCTATTTATAGGGGGGTCTTTTTTTATAGCAGGGAAAGGTCGTCCCGAGGGTCAACCCTACATGCTATACTAGCTTTACCGTCCTCATCGTAGACTAGAGTGCCAATCACCTCACCTATATCAGCCATTTTAATCAGCCAATACTTGACCTCATGATCTAGATATAGTGAACCTATTGAGTTTTTAGACTTCTCATTAAATCTGGTACGTAATTGCTTGAGGGAAATACTAGTCTTAGTGTCAAGACAGGTCTCTCGGAGGAAAGCCCACTTGGGGCTTAGGCCCTCCAGAACTAGAGTCCTGAACCGCTTACCTTTGAAGGATTTATTGTTGGGGATAGTTGGCTGGAAATTTTTTATATAATTATACCAGTCAGTTTTAAACTTATGAGGCTTACCGTCCTCGATAGCATTATAAAAAGTCCTAAGCTTTTCCTCGGACCAAAGGGTTTTAAGGTCCACGTTACTGATATCGAAAACAGAAAATATTCTTTCGTCGGGTTCAAGGGGGACTCTAGTAGAGGGGTTAACTGTTACACTAAAGTTAGCCCACACCCTTTCCATTACTTGATCTTGACCCTTACGTTCAATGGCCTGGTAGTCACCGATATATCTCCGAAGCGTGACGGGCTTGATTTTAAATTCTTCTAGTGGACAGTATTCTACTTTAGAAAGGAAGGTGTTGAACCTGGTGTCGGTGGAGTTTCGGTTGGGGTCATGTATGTGATTGAACACAAGTTTGTTGGTGGCCACCCACAAAGATTTACCTGCACCTTTCACTCCAGAAAGAACAGGGATTGTGAGTGCTCTATATGTTTGGGCGTAGTGTAGCCAACTTTTAGCCGCATTGATCTGCTCCTTATTCTGCAGGAAAACAATGTCCCATAGGTCTAGAATATCTTGAAGCACTATCGTACTACTATCAGCTGGAAGGGAAACCCTCGCCCATAGAGGAGGTTCATGCTCCTGGAAAGCTAGTACCGGAATATCTTTACCTCCCGGTGACGCTATGATGTCGTCCCAGGTCCCATCACTCCTACCTTTATCAAACCTTTTAATTCCAAGCGGAGCTCCAAGTCTAGCGTTCGCCCTATCTTTAGAGTCAGGTATAGAGTGGTACCAGGTAGAGTACGGCAGAGGTGATAACCTCCCGGTGTCAGTATCTTGTATGAAAAATTTATCGGTCTCAACGTTGGACACGCACTCAGCGTCCATGAATATTTTCAGGTTGGAAAGCTCTAGGGCAGGTGTGACCCAATCACAATCACCCTTCTTAAATAATTCATCTGTCAGTTGAGTATAAAAGGTCTGGTCATTTGAAACTAAAACTTTTACTAGGTCTGGGAATTTATCGGAAGCTTCAGCTAGTAGTGGCCTGATAGTGTCTATCAGTTTCTTCCGGGGGATGTCTATAAACCTACCTACGTCAATGCGGTGCTTAGATCTAATCTTTATTTCTTGGGTCATTTTGAGGTGGGCACATACATCTACAGCCAACATACAATCTCCAACACTAGGGGTATGGTAAAGTAACAAATAAAGCAGGGTGAAAGTTATTTAAAACTTAATAGACTGTCAATCCTAAAAAGGAGAAAAGTTTTGAGGTACATCACGCTCGACACTGGACGTAAAGGTGCAATGGTTTTGTTTGAAGGAGGGAAACCAATAGACGCTTTACCCTTTAAAAACCAAGGCCAGGGCATCGACACGTTCCATGTAGCTAGGAAATTATATGAGTGGAAACCAGAAATAGCTTACGTGGAAAAGATCACCGCTCGCCCCGGCCAGGGTGCCAAAGCGACATTTACACAAGGGTTTATTGTTGGACAGTGTCATGCTTTAGCCCACCTCTACTGTCAGCTGGTTGAATATATCACACCTCAACGCTGGACTTCCTTTACGAAGAGATTATCAGTCAGCCCCACCAACCCCTCAAAAACTATAGCTCAAGAACTTACTAAAAAATTCTACAGTGACTACGCTAAACAATTTAAAAGTAAAAGGGGTCATAAACTATATCACGATGGTGTGGCAGATTGCCTATGTATAAATCTGTACATAGAGCGTGACAAATACATTGATTTCCTACCCGATAATGGATAGGCTTTTAGGTTGACAGCCTCCCTAACCTGTCAAACCTAAACAATGGAGGTAGTATAAAATGTTAAGATCAACACAATCTAATAGTAATTATAGCCTTCATTGTTTCAATTCTAAGTGTACGACTTCCGAACTAAACATTTACCGTACGATTTTTTTGCGGGCCGAAAAAATAAAGTTTTGGAAAACTCTGAAATATTCTGGGTGATATATGGAGGTATTTTTAATTTTAAGTTACCGTTGCGTTCAAAAATTATTATAGCCTTCAATCTAACTGGTCCACTAGGTCACTTACTTCTTCATAATAATATATATAACATTCATCGGAACAGAAACCTCCTCCACCCCTAAGCATTAGGATAGTGAGTTTTTTATACCTTCGCTTACAGGCCGTACACTGACGATATATAATAATTGGGAAGTCAAGTAAGTGGCCCACTAGTACACCTCCTTAGTAAAGGAAAATTATAGGCGTTTCTCTATTATCAATATGAATGAAAGTTTTAGATATACCAACCGCTAAACCTAATCCTAAGGCTAGCCTAACCAGGAGGTACCTATCACGACTAGTAGTGCAGGAAATATCACAAGCCCTAGCAAGTACATGGTAAGAATTAGGACTCCCGCCAATACTCCGATTGAAGTCAGCACAGCGGAGACCAGAATTGATGCGAATCTCTTTACCAAATCCATTCCTTATTATTTGGAGATCTCGAACTAATTTATTGTCGATCTGATAGCCATCGACAAATGAACACTTTCCGCATGAACAGGCAAATTCAGAAAATGAGAAGTTCTTAGTGATGGTACCCATAACTATAAACCGTTTATGTAGTCCGCTACAGCGTCTACAACAAAGTCGTCCAAAACGTTGTCCGATTTTTGGGCTTCCCTGACTAAGAAGTCGATCAGGACATGTCTATTATCCAGTAGGAAGTCAATTAAATAAGGTGTAATACTTTCTAGAAGTTTTTTTAATATTGTTTCCATGGTGTCCTCCTTTGAGCGTTATAAATAGTGTACCATAGAGGGGTGTCAGACTGTCAAATAGGGGGCTAGGACGTTGAAAATAGATGTTAATACTATGGTCCCCCTAAGCTTCATTATATTGCTGGCAGGGGGCATTTTATGGCTTTCTGCAATGCACTCCGACTTGTCTCATGCCACTGCAGAAGTCCAGTCCCTAGCCGCCACCCAGAAATCTATTGACAGGCGGCTTGCAAAAATTGAAGGTCTCCTAGAAGTCCTACTGCTACGGATAAAATAAATGAAAAAACTTCTATTCTTATTTAGTCTCCAAGGTTGTGTCACGCCTATTTCAGATTTTGACTGGTACCACTGCGAAGCTATTTGTGATGGTATGACGGTTGAGGCTTGTCGAAATCCTATAGATGGTTTGAAATGCAGGTGTCATATGGGGAAAGCTATAGAGGTGGGGGAACCACCGAAACAATGGGGGGAGATAGATGGGAGTTACAGGGAATGATTAAAGTATTGGCGTTAATGTTTCTACTAACAAATTGTAACAGTGTTGAAGCTTCGCCAGGTTGGGCCAAGAAAGCTTTTAAATGTAACAAGCGGAGTGTTCGGTGGGCTTATCGTATGGAGTTTGGCGGTTTTGAATGCGAGAAAGGTTTTAGGAACAATCAAGATCAGAATTGCATCTTGAAAGTCGGTTGGTGTATACCGGGACGCTAACTGAAACAGTTGTTGAAATAGAAACTGTGTCGGAATTGGTTCCCCCAGAATCGATTTCTACCAATCCATTGACCGTACTGATTAAAAGCCTGACTCCGGCTATCGCCCCAGGACCTACCGTTTCCAAATACACTATGTCTCTGACGTTCAAATCTATTGTTTACATTAATGACAACAATCGTTACCTCACATCGAAAATTGCTCCCACCACCATTTCCACCATTCCCACCGCCTGGGTAGCCTGGGTCCTCGAGCTCATCTGCTAGTACCATTTGTGAACCTGATAACATGATCAGGACAATTAAATACTTCCAAAATCCCATAATATACCTCCAAAATTAATCTTGAGAACTAATAATATCGAACGTTCTGTTGTTTTTGCAAGCGCATTTCTCTGACAGGACTTGGGTGTTACCTGCATAATTTACTTCTATCACTGAGTACATTTTAGATGCCCCCTTGTTACCTCTACATAACTCTATACAAGCCCTAAAATGGGACGCTGTTATTTGTGGTTTGACGGTCATACAACCACTGATCAGGTACGTGGGTACGGTGATTAGAAAAGTTATCACTAGGACTATTGCTGCCATAACCTACTCCCAGCCGTCATACCCTAGAAAAAAGAAATAATACGCCTTCTATCAATGTCACCGAGACTGCCACCGTTTGGCGGCATCGAGCGACTCCTAACTCTATTCAGGGTACTACTAGCTCTTAACTGTCTCTCAGACTTCAGAAAATTGCTGTTAGCATGGCAACTCTGACAATGAGTGATTAGTAGGGCCTGGGTTTCCTGATAACTAGGTTTCCCATTTTGATTTCCACCACCAGTATTGCCTCCAGTGCTTCCACCACCTGGTATTGGGACGTACTCGGTTCGGGTTGTCTCACCACCACACCCCAAGAAAAATAAAAATGCAAAGATTAGTCTCATCATAGCCCCCTAAAAGTCCTGAAATAAATTTAATTCTATGGAAAGCGTTTCGAAATTGTCGCTTAACGTAGCCAAAGAAACTGTCCCCCCATTAAGAAGGTTACCGAAAACTTGAGCACTGATAGCAGTACCTCCCAGCCTTTCCGAAAACTCTTCTGGTGTCAGAAATGTGAATGCTGCGACTTGTGCTAAGTTCATTTCGTTACGGAACGGTTCGGCTATAGCTTTTGTGATCGGGTCCTGGTTCCCATTTATACCTACCTCATCAAGTGCTGATCTATTCCTTCTATTTATATCTCCAATGATCGCTTGCATTTCATCAAATTTAAAGAAACGTTGAGCTAGAAGTTTTTCATTCTGATCGAAGTTTGAATTTCTCAAAATGAAAGCACCAATCTGGTCGGAGAATGGGATTGCTATCTGGGAGAAGTGGCACCCGTTACAATCTAGTGGCCTAATGCTGGCATCGATTCTATTGTTAACATTGATCACCACGTTTGTTGGGGCTTCCACTTCAGCAAAACCACCTTCATTACCTAGAGCATTGTTCAATCTGAAGTTTCCAAATAGCCCGTTTGATTGGGCACATATCCATTCTTGAGCGTCATGTTTGAAAAGCTTATTAGATTGCAACACCCCTTGGAATTGAATCAACTCAAGACTGAACGGGTTCAAAAATAAATCGTCACCACCGAGTTGTGTGTCATACGTACCCATGCACGTCCCGTTGTCGCTTTCAGCAAAAACTAGGAGGCGAGTTTTTCCAAGCGCAATTTGCGACTGCGAAAAACCCGAGTATAATATGTCCCCCTCCGTGTCCACTAGCTCCTGCAAAATTACGCCTTGATCTGCTAAAAACTGATTTGTCGTGTTCGCTTGATCGATAATATCGTAGTACACCAACCCCCCTTGGTCGGCAGATTCATCGCCTTCAAAAGCGGTTACTATAAAATCTGTAGCGAATAGCCACGGTCGTCTAGTATTAGTGAGTGCCTGTATAGTTTGACCCCGAACCGAACCGCCAATATCAAATTGTAGAAGGGATGCCCTTTCGACTAATTCCCACTCACTCCTAGTTATGGAGAAGTCGTCTAAGTCCACCCGATAGGCACAACCCGATTCAGTTATAGGAGTCGTAAAATTTATAAACCGTTCAGCACTCAACCTATTCAATCCCAGGTTCACGCCTTGTTCAAATTGCTCTAGGTTTTCATTTTGATTGTGACGCTCGCAAGCTACTAAATAACGTGTCCGTTGCCTTTCAGCGTCGGAACCTAGACTCTGCAGGTCGTTTTCTATCGATTGCTGGAGTCTATCGTCGGTATAAAATCCTGGTCTAGGTGCAGGTCTAATAGGTGGGGCGGGCCTATTTGGTAATACAAAGATCGGTCTGCCACCTTCAACGCTTTTATTACCCTCACAACCCAGCGTTAAGATAAATAAAGCTAAGACAATTTTCTTCATAATAAAATCCCCATGAGAATAATATTATCTATCTTAACATATTATTTATGGCTTCACACAAGGAGCTATTGAACCTTCAATAAATCCAAGGCGATCAGATATTTTAAGTCTGAAGTCTTGAGCACTTTTTTCTGTCCCTTTAGTGGAGACTATAGCTTCATGGTGTATTGCCAATTTTGAGGAATTAACTTTTACCTCCTCGAAAATTGGACCAAGAACTTGATAGAGTGAAAATATGCCAGCCACAAGGCCAGCTACTACTACGAATGATATTTTACTTGTTGGTTCCATATATCACCTCCAGGGGGATTATATCATTCTTGGAGCTCTAGTAAAATTAGATCGGATATGATCTTTGAACCTTTTGCGTTTGGGTGTAACCCATCTACCAGGAGTAACCCCTCCTCTTTAAATGGTTCTCGAATATCGATCAGAGTTGTTACGTCGTTAATTTTAAATCTGTCCATTGCGTAATCTATAGGGATGTTGAGTGGAGATCTCCAACCATGTAGGTAGTGAATGCCTACGTATATTATTTTCTCCACACCATCGGCTTTCATCTCATCTGTTATCTGCCGTTTCATAGTATAAATTTCATCTATTATTTCGTAGCATTTTTGAGTCCCACGTAAGCACTCTAAGAAAGCCCCCCGTAGGATATTGTTCCCACCACCATCCATTATTATTAAAGAAGGTACCCCGTTTTCTTCTTTATAGGTTTGGTACTGCAGGGCGATCTGTTCTATCTTAGCTCCCACTTGAGCTCTGATTTCGAAATCAAGCCCTGCAGCTTTTAGGTTGTCGGGTACGTCCCCGGTTAAAGCGAATATTGAATCGCCTACAATTAAAGTGTCGGCTTTAACTTCAATCATTGGCATTACCAGAAAAAATAATAATATAAATATCTTCATAATCTCACCTCCTACCATGAGTATATCATGGTAGGGAGATCTCTGATTTTACGTCTTATTAATCGCTGTAGGTTTCCTGTCTGAGCACTACTTCATTAGCCGCATTTTTCTGATCGTTTGTGGAAGCGACAGTGCCCAAGCTTAGTGAGTTTCTGTTAGCGCCATTGAGTAAAGTATTAATTAAGCCCTGACCTGCTGGACTACTCCAAGCGGCTGGATCAAAATTAACACACCGAATAGTCCCGTCTCCTGGGCTAACGTAGACACTACCGCTATTTTCATAGTCGGGGTCATTGTTGTTATTGTCGATAACTGTGTAGTCAGCTCGTAGCGTGTTAGCATTCTGCGAGTCACTGTCATAAGTACAATTTGTGAATACTGCCTTGAAAGCCATTATAAATCTCCTTTAAATTAAACTGACCAACACAGAGAACCACCGCCAGAGGCAGTTCTGTCCCAGCCTACTCCACTCCAATCTTTATAGCTCGTTGTAAATAGGCCAGTATCTCTCATTTGGCCCATCCTTATGTCACTGCTAGTGGAGATATAGACGTTGCTAACAGGTAGGCTTGGACGATATTCTTCTGGGATTGGCGTGGCTGTGGTTGCACTACTTGCCGTTGGGTGATTACCAGACTCCCATGCGAAGATTACCATGCTCCCTACTTTTGTAATAACCCAAGTTTTTGCAGTAAAGTCACCGTCCATATTACCACTGGCACTAATTATATCTGGCTTGGCATCTAAAGCCGTTTGAGTAGCCGTTGAAATTGGTAGACCTGACTTTGGCTGAAAAGTCTTGTCGCCTTGCCAATAGTCGGCTGTAGTAGCAGCCGTTATTTCATCCTCTTTAAGATCCAATGCAGTTTGAGTATCCGTTGAAATTGGTAGACCAAGTTTTGGCTGGAAAGTTTTATCGCCTTGCCAATAATCGGCTGTAGTAGTGGCGGTTATTTCATTCTCTTTACCTGCAATGTCGCCTGTATTAGTAGCGATTTGATCGAGCTGCGCTTGAGATGCGAATTTCTTGAGGGTGGCAACGTCATCAATTTGGTCTGCATTATAGTCGCCACTTTCAGGAACAACATCACCAACCCTAGAATTCCAACTAGTCACTCCTCCAGGCGGTATTACAATTTCCTGCCATTCTTGTCCTACTCCAAGCCCATCAATAGTAATCTTGGCTGGTACATTTTCGGAAGCGCCAGGAATATCTAGGGTGACAACTTCACTGACTACATACCCAAACCCGGTACTTCTTAAAACACTAATGCCTGTTAGGACATTACCAGATATTACACAGTCACCAAATATACCTATGCCGCCTATGGTAGTTGATTGTTGTGTGAACCTGTATGTCCCATCGGTGTTATAGCTACCAGCATCAGATATTGTGAATGATGCCACACCATCGTTAGCTACCCCTAAATATCTACCAGCTACCTTACCGTCAGCGGGTGGACTGTTTTGTTGTAGAGGTATTATGTCTTTTTCATTGTCGTCAATCCTAGTTCCATTGTCGGATAGTTGAGCATCAATGGTGGCATGGGATTGGAAGCCTTGAGCATTCGTTAAATTATCGTGTAAAACGGGGTCGGAACCGCCAACTTCATGAGTGGTAGCGTGAGGCCCTGGCTGACTTGCAATTGGAATTGTCGTTAAAACCCTCGAAACATAACTGCCTTCTTGGTATATGGTGAGTGTTTTCACACCTCCAGATTCCCTTTTTACGACATATATTCTAGTGTATGAGGTGTCCCCTGTGTTGTAAGATGTTTCTGGTATTGTTAGTTGAAAAGTTGAAACTGACCTACCCTGATTTACTGGAAAATCCTGTGTCGCTACACTGACAAAAGCACCACCGATAGTCCTTACACCAACCTCTATACTTAAATCGGTAAAGTCATCACTCGCCTCATAATCTAGTGTGAATGTTGAACCAGTTTCTAGGAGTGTGCCGCCTTCTGAAAATACTGGTTCATTTAACCACTGTGCAATTAATACAGGAACGTCCTCAGTATTACCATTAGCACTAACGCTATTCTCTGAGTTGCCTAACGGTAAAGGAACTTTTTGTAGATATCCAACATCAATAGTGGATGTAACGCCAGTGAAATAAGTGATCACTATCGAGGGCAGATCTGCGCTGGTTAAATATTGGGTGTGGGGGTCTGGTAAGGCGACATGGGCATTAATTGAAGCAACATCTTTAGCGTCAACCTCAGCACTAGTATCAGCTCCTATCTGGGAGGCAGAGTAGTCTCCCGTCTGCGCCACCACATCACCTTGCCTCGTAAAGACGCTATTCACGGAACTACTTGGGGGGTCAATAAATTCTAATCCATCTTGGGATGTATTAACAGAGACAAGTCTCCCCTGCTCCCCTGCATATGAATTTGGAGTGTCAACCAATTGCCTAAATTGATCTACACCACCACTGCCACCACCACCGCCACCACTTGCAACAACTGTGGTTATTACATCCCAATCATCAGAATCAATCCAGCCGTGTCCTCTTATATCAAGTCCTAGAGCATCATCAGTAAGGCTGGGTGTGGCATTCCAATCCGTGATTAAATACCCATTAACAGATCCACCGCCTACGGGTGGGTTGAGGAACCAATAGTTAGGGATGCTAACATAGTCAGCTGGTAAAGAACCTGCTTTTATTACTGCATCCCCTTGTGAAAGCGTACCAGTCCTAACGGCTTGACCATTTCCAATCCTAATAACAGGTAGCTCTAAAACAGTATCACCGTTTGAATAACTAGGTGTGGAAGCTACCTGGTAATCATTGAACCTACTAGCACTTAAGAACTCAAACATTAAAAGTGTATCGCCGACTTTAAGTTGGTCGAGATCGCCTTTTATATTTACCGGACCATCGGCCTCAATATTTATTCTTAGAAGGTCATGCGCTGCGTTATGTGTGTAAGTCCCACTGGCAGGTAAACCCCCGGATGAATCTTGTAGAGTCCAAGTGTGAGTCCAAGCACTTGAGGATGTACTAACCTCAGTAGCAAATTTTATATCTATTACTTGGCCTTCATAAAAGAATGAGCCTGAGGTGGTAATCTCAACCCAACCAACCGGACCTTGAGGTAGCGTACCTGAAGTGATAACAGTAGTATTAGCAGGGTCAGTGATATCTTGTATTAAATAGCTATAGCTTTCATTGGCTGTGTCAGTAGCCCTCCAAGCCCTGAAACCATCTATCGTTACGACTTCGCTACCGATGGTAAAACGCAAGCCTTGTATTGCAATAGGGGATGTTGTGCCAGGTTGCCAAGTTGGATTATCACTTAATCCCCAGGCACTTTCACCATCTGGTTGTGGTGCTGCACGCTCCGAGGTTTCCTTGTTAGAGATCATCACCCAACCTTGATCTTTTACAACTATGTTGGATTTATAGGTTCCGGCAGACCATGAATCTTGCCAATCCATTCTATATGCTGGCTTAAATGTCTGACCTCCTGCGAAGTCATACACGAATACTTGATTGTCGGCCAAGCCTGAATTATCGACATCTTTTAAGTCAATCAATTTTTCATTGTCGAAAATTAGTTGGTTCCCACTCACAACAGGAACTTTGCTTTGTTGGCCGTTATAGCTTGCTGGAGTATCTAGAAGGGCTAGGAAATTTGTGAAGTTTGTTCCACTACCACCTGTTAATATCCAGTCAGTAGGGGAAGTATTTCCAACTGATATATAAGTATCCTGGTTAAGCGTATCTATATAATGTACGCCTGTTGATGGTGGCGTGAAGCTTATTGGTGATCCTTCACCTTTGATAACATGTATGGCCATTACTCTGTATCCTCCTCTACTATGCTAGTGGTTAAAACCCTACCCCTCCAGTCATGCAGGGTATGGAACTCGTTTTCGACTTCCAAATAAATCCTAGGAGGATTTCCGAACTCTATGGGGTATGGGCTTGGCGTGACAGGTACAGCCGTTGCACTCGTGAGTATTAAGTCCACTAAGCTACCGAACTCTTCTGGTCCTACCTCGCCACCACCGCAATTTAAAGGATTGTATGTTTTCATATGGGCACCAATCTTATGGCTACATTAAATGTCCCAGTGCTTCCCACGTCGGGTACCCACCTAAATCTAACAAACCCAACCGTTAGCCAAATGTTGGGTAGGGACACTATACCACTTAAAGTTTCCTGATCTTTAGTTATGAGCTCTACAGCTTCACAAGAGACAAGTTGTTCCCAACAATACGGGTCAGGAAATATTGAAGCTTCCCAAACGAATTTCCCTATAACATTACTACTCGACCATTTCATTTGATAGCAGATTGAAGCTAGAGGTTTTCTAAGATCAATGATCGGGGACGTGTAAGGGGTAGAGGAGTCATGGTCCACTAGGTAGATTGGATTTGTTATTGCTCCTCCGCAATCGCTCATTGTTAACTCCTACTAGTTATCTATTTTTATAAAGTAATTAAAGGCTATATTGACTGGCCTTGTCTCACCATCACCTGTCATAAACTGTGCAGACGCTGTACCGCTTACACTTGAGGAACTATGAGTATGTGCTGGGACTGAGTGAGAGTGATCAGTAGTTTCGCCAGCCGTAGATAGTCCGGCCCCGGACCCATACGCTTGGCGGCCAGTACCAGCTTGGAACACATCTCCTGATAGTATAGTGGGTATGGTGTGAGTATGGGCATTACTTCGCCCACCAGATGTTGTAGCACCACCACCCTGCCCCGCTGCCGTTCCTGACACACCGCTTGACTGGTTAGTTAATCCGTTAACAGCCGTACCCTCTGCCTGGGCCTGACCAAGTGGAGCAGCTTGAGCACCACCTGTCATCCGAAAAAATCTACCGAAAGCGTTAGGGATGTTGGAGTTTCCGGTTATAGCCTCATAACGTGATCCAGCGACGTTCCGGCCATCCATTATAACCCATGTCGTCCCCAACTCATTTTGGAATTGAACCTCTGATAACATGGATTGTTGGACCGACCCGACCGCAAAATAGTTAGCGATAGCTGCATCTACGGTTTCATCAAGGTACTGAATCCAAGTGTGGACTGCATTCTGCCAATAGTTTTGTTGGTTGAGGTTGGGACGTTCCCCAGTGTCGCTGGGTTGGTTGCCGGGTAGTGTTTGCCACCCCAACGTCCACCTGGACGAATCAGTGGCCGTCTTGAGTGCTGAACCCGAGGTCGCCCAATCTGTCACTTCTACAGGTTTAGCCATTTGCCTTCTCCTTTTAAAACGTTAGTATACTAGTATAAATTCCACCACCGAGGATGAGTGGTTCCCCATTAACTGTTATCTGAAACTCAGTATCCCCTAGCCCTGTACCCCAATCTACACCATCGAATACATAGTAGTCCCCATCTGGATATGATGTGCCACCCGCCGCCCCTTTTATTTCTATGTAGTTATTCAAGTCCATGAAACCTGCGCCATCCAACTCCAATGTCATCCAATATTTAGTGTCAGGCGTAATGGGGACGGTGGTAGAAAAAGTAAATGGTTGTAATGCCGGAAGGCTTAAACTACTTATTTCCACACTATCTGAGGCCCCCAGTAGGCTACCCTCATCGGGGTCCCTAGCGGCCTCACCTTTAAATAATCCAGAGGGGTTGTTTGCATCGTAGGCAGCTTTATTTGCTTCATTATATTCAGGGAACATAGTGAACATATTATCAAGGGTTTCTGGAGTACCATTCTTTGTTAAACCAGCGGCAGTAGTACCACTTGATCTTAGATCAAGGAATACGGTAGTCACATTTCCTACCGTAGCAAAATTACTGAATATGTTGCTTATCCCCACCAATACCCAGTCGTCTCCGTTTTCATCTACTACACCTAGGGTTCCTCCTTGTAGCCTAAAGTCATTGGATTCTGTTAGAAAGGGCCAGTGAGTTCCAGAGGGAAAAACCAGGGCTAGGGATATGTCAGTGGTTCCGTTGCCATCCATATATATTCGCCTACTGTCATCTAGTGGACCTGCATCGTAGGTAAACGTGGTGTAGTAAGCGGGGGGGTCGTAGGTAAAATCATAAATTGCCATTCTAATTAGACCTGTAGGATTACCTACTCCTGTATTTAGTTCCCAAGCTACTTCTGTTATTTGGCCAGCGGAGTTTAGAGTCTGGAAAGATTGGGAAAACTTGTATGTATTATCTTGCCACTCATTCAAGGTAAAGTTAGTTCCAGGTGCGGATATAGTAAAAAAGGTGTCGAATGAACTACTCCAACCGAGGGAGTCATTATCATTTGAGAATCCAAAGAATGTTCCAGGTGGAACCGACTGACTGGAGATATCAACTCCTGCCGCTTTTGCCTGTTCTAAAGAATCCTGAACGGCTATCTCATCGGTGTTGGGTCCTGCCACCGGGGAACCCGTCACAGTAGAACTAATAACCTGATCTACAGCAAAACCGTAAAGCGGACCTGCACTCCTAAAAGTTATTGTTGGGTCAGGCAGATTTGGGACGGTGCCTACCTCAAACTGAAATTCCCGTAAGGAAGTGAAGGTCACCCCTATAGGTTCCCCCCAAGCTGTTTCAATCTGTCCAGAAACAATACTTGCTAACTCGTACGGGAAGTAGGACCCTTGGGTTAGAGTAACTGGTAATAGGGGGGACACCCCTCCCCCGTCCGTCTGAACTTCAAGGTAATTATTGGTTTCATCTATGGTAAAATAAATCTCTGAAATATAGTCGATCAATGCTTTAGCCGGGAAACTTTCCACAAGTGTTAAACTGCGAAGGTTGTCACCGAGTATAATAGTGGCAATACCTAAAAGGTCCCTAGCCGTAGAGTCAGAGTTGTTGGCAGCAATCTGTCCTACAATTAAGTTAGCGTAGTCCTCATCCGAACTACCGCCTCTACCAATACCAACTATCTGGCCAATCCTATCTAGGTTAACTCCTTCGGCATTGCCAATCCCCCGCTCATTCAACATCTTATTAGCTATAGTCTCGAATTCTTGGGAGGGTAGAATGAAAGCATTTAAAATAGCTCGCCAACCAGTTACTAAATCTGGCCCAATACTAGGGACAGATAGAGTACCACCAGGGTCCTTGTATTGCTGGTGCAATCTATCGTGGCCGTCGCTAGAGTGGTCGGTTATTTCGACTATTTGCTTGACCGTCATAACTTCCCCTTTATACGAACGTCACGTCACCGGAGTCAATTGTTGCGAATTCGTTCACTGGAATTTCTATCTTATCTGTATTAAATATCGAGTTATCTACAGAAGTTTCAATTAGTATACCTTCAATCCCTGCGACATTCACATCACTTACAGCACAAACTAATTTATAATTTAGAACGTCAACCCCTGGAAATAAATTGTTAGTCGCATAGTCTGCAAGGGATTGGGCTATTGCTGGTTCTGCAGTGATAGAGTCATAGTCCCCGTTAGTTGTCAGGGTCACCCTTACCCAAATTTGTCTATCTGAAATTGGGGAGAAAGACATAGCATGGTTATCTCCCTGGGTGTCTACAGCGGTTCCAGTTAAGCCCCCATGAGTTTGAATTCCCGCTGCCTTTGAATCCCAAAGGGTTTGGGATATCAAATCTAGGGTGGTTATATTTGCAGCGTTAACAACACTTACCACTGAGTTTGCCTGAGATGCTCCAAGTGTTACCGTTGAGGTCAGGGCTATATCTGTAGTAGTGGCACCTATTATAGTTATGGTAGTGCCATCCGATTCTGCCGATAGAATATTAGATTCAGCCTCTATTGCAGTCGCTATGTCGATCAAGGTTTGGGCTTCAGTCGTGTTGAACACTACAGGGGAACCAGCTATAGCAATAGCGTCGAACTCAATACTTATCGAGTTGAGATCAACCAAGGTAGCGTCATATGATAGAGTTATTGTTTGACTTAAATCAACCCCAGTCTCGGGGCCTATATATGCTTCGAAGGAGTGAGGAGGTCTACCGTCACCATCTGTTGCATCGGTGTCATTAACTACAACGGCTGTAGCCCTAACCTCATCCAAAAGTTGTAAAGCCGACCTAATACCAGACTCGGTGGAAGTGCCTTCCCTCCCTAGTTGGATGTTACGTCTCAGTTTGAGCTCCGAGTCCGTTTCCTCGATGTCACCTAGCTCGGCATCGTTTAGATTGGTGACACTTTCCACCTCCGCTGGGGTACTGACTAGGACCGTAAGTGTCCCAGCTAGTGCTCCAATCGGCCCGAAGTCGTCAGCAAACGCTTGTACTACAGTGGTTTCTACTGCACTAGCTATAGTGCCTTCAATCTCGGTAGTCCACACTACATTTGAGGCCCCTGAAGCTGTAACCTGAGTACCTACTGGGATGGTTACATCTCCAGTCCCGGTGTCGGTCGATCTTTGGAATGTTAAGTCCACTGCAGATTTTGTAGCCGCTTCCCTAATTATTCCGTTTAATGCTACTAGCTCATCTAAATAAATTCCAAAGGCAGTGTTGGGGAATGAAGCTTGATATATCGACTCCAGGATTTCCCATAGGAGTGAATATCGCTCAGACATTATCCCGGTGATAACTCCGAAGGGACTTTCTTCTCCAAGATTGATGCCATCTCCGAAAGCTTCCTTGAGGGCATTTTCTATGTCCTCCCTAACGTCGGCTAGCCGATCTATTTGTAAGCCGTTGCCATCAAAACTAGCCATTTTAAGTCTCCGCCAGGTTGAAGTTCAGAACACCCGAGGTAGTCTGTGCTTGAAATGTAACATCTAATGTCCGAGTAGTCGGTTCAAAAGCTAAAGAAAAAGTATTGATATTGATTATGCCTGGGACCGCTGCGATAGCGGATAAATAAATTCCTTCTATTCCAGCTAAGGTAGTCGTCTTTTTGAATATGTGCTGGAAGAATGGGAGACCGAGATCTAGGTTGAGGAACCAGTCCCCCTCTGAGGCCAATAGATGTTGTTTGCATAGTTGGGCTATCTCATCTACACCCTCAACTAAAGGGAGGCCCCCATCAACAACTTCAATGTCACCTTCATTGTTTAGTAATATATTCATCCGGCCCTCCCTACGTTTTCAGTTTTTTGAGATCGGCTAAAAGCCCTGCCAAGGCTGGTTTAGTTGTGGTGTCAATCCCACCACCCCCTGTATTTGGTGCCCCACCGTAGGAAGCATTCAACATTAATTCCATAAACACCGCTAAGACATTCACAATATCTAGTTTGGCGACGATTACCTCGGTCGGCATAGTGGAAGTTAGAGTCCCTGGGACTGGTGAGGCTGGTACTGTCGCAAAAGGTGTCAGGAATTGGAGTGGGTCACCAACAAATATTTTCTCCCCCCGGACTTCGGTGGCTTCCTCCGGAGGTGGAAGCATAGCCCCGGCTAAGGAGAATAGACCTGGAATAGCTATAGCGTCAGAGATGTTGTGTAGCCGGGTGTCTTTGGTAGCAGTCTCAATTCCAGTCAGCCCCCACTCTTCAATGGAGCGTTGAGAAAAGACCAGCAAAACCCCATCCCCTACCGATAGTGGAAAACTTATCCCGCCCGTTGCACTCCTCGGAAATACCACTGGGACCTCAGAGATTTCAGCCCTGGAAAAAGTTTCGCCACTCAAACGTCTCCGTTTGATAGAGGGCTGGACACTGCAGGTTTGAGTTAGGGCATCGTACTCGGTAATTGTTCCGGGTATGGCCGTGTTGAGCTCCAACTGATTCATTCGAATGTAGCCCTGAATCATGTCGTCTATCTCTGCCGACTCATTGCCGACCTGTTCTGCTAGACTCATATAAATACCCCCGATAGGGAAAGTTGTTCATTCTGGTCGAAGGATTGCATTTCCAAACTTGCCATCCAACTAGAACCCCAATTATCCCCTTTTATGCTCATTTTTAAGACAAGATATAAACCTGAAAGGGTTGGAATTTCAGTGCTGGTTAATGCGATAAAGGTTCCGGGCTTGACATCCGGGTTTAGGAGCATGTCAACTACAACTAAGTTATCTTTAACCCTCGGCGAATTTAACATTCCAGTGAATGAGTTTAGTATAATCAGTGTGCTGTCTACTATGCTGGGGCCCCCCGGCACCAGTCTAATTCTTTCATCTTGGACATCGAATGCAAATCCATAGGTAGATTGGAGGTCCTGGATTATCTGGAGTGGTGGGCCACTAAAGGTCCTGGATTTATCTAAGGACCCTGGTATAGGGGTTATCTTTCCTAGTTCCAAACCAGATTGGGCCATTATATCGTTTAGGACCGTAGCTATCGGAGTGAATTTTGGGAATTTCTTTTCATACTGGAACAAATCCCATTGTACATCACCGTCAGTAGCTTCGAAGGTAGTGACCCAATTCGGTGGTTCCCAACTCGAAGCTACGCTAGCTCTACCTAGGAAAACAATTTTCTCATCGAAGTTATACCCAGCGTCCACTTGGATTTGGAGTGTTGGTAATTTTATATCGTCCACTGGAGTCTGAACGAATCCCCTCGAGTCCTCCGACATATTGTAGACTTTAATTGTGGCCTTATTGGTCTTTACCTTTGGGCCCTTCTTAATATCGAATGTAACCCTTAGGCCCTCAACTGTAATGCTATTGAATAGGAAGTTTTTTGAGGAGGTATCCGTACAAGTTATACTCACTGACCGTCTATAATTTAAATCTCCACCGGGTATTCCAGGCATTAGATCACCACCCCATCCCCGAGGTCTGTCCCCTTCTCGGCATAAAGTAACCTAACGTCTACACCTATATCGAAGCGACCAGCGTTAAGCCCCTCCTGATTATAGTTTACAGCGTATAGCATACCGGGGGGCCCATTGGTTCTGACGTTTTGGGCGAGTAGTGCGAAACCCGATATGAGTGGGTTTCCAGTCTGAACCGCTACACCATCTTTGTCGAACAAATCGAAAACCCAAACCCCTATTCTACCGTTCCACCTGAAAGAAAATTCGAAGTTGGAACCTTCCAAAGGGGCAAAGAAGTTGAAAGCTGGGGCTGAATTGTCTAACGGTATTTCTAGTATTGCCATTTCTTTACCTCCTACTTAGCAAGTACTGCAGCTGCTTTCTTAGCTACCGACGAACCTTTGGATTGCCCTGTTGAAGGGGTTGTCTTTGGTGGTGCAGGTGATTTATTCCCTTTGGACACCGCCTTAGCTGCAGATGTACCAGCCGGGGCGAGCATCTTAACTTCAACTGGGATTTTTCCAAAGGATGAAACTGTTTTTATCTGCCTACAAGTTAGAGTGAAAGGGACCGAACCTGCAGTCGCAGCACTATTCTTAAAACTAACTGACGTTAGAACCATATCGTGGTAAAGGTCGTCAGACATATAGGTTCTAACCGTGAACCTTTGACCAGCCTCTAGCATATATATGAGGCCCTTCATTGCCCTCTTCGGGTAGTCTGGGTCTACAATGCTCCTTACGGATAGAAGGGCCGATATATTTTCGCCCCCCAAGGCTAGTGCCCCCGCTGCAGCTGCCCCCGCTGCCAATGCGAATGTTCCCGCTAAACCGAGAGTGTTTCCTCCAGGTATAGGTTGGGCCGTCCCAGACACACCGCTAAGTGCAGCAACATTTGTTGCTGCACCTGAAGCTAACGCTTGGGCTAAGACTAGTAGAGGTTGGGAAGGTGATTCAGATATTAATCCGGTCAAGGTTATTTGTCTGGGTCCAGGTTGTACATGATCTGTGATATTATCTCGACCTTCGATTGGAAATTCTGTGACCTTGGCACTGACTGTAGTTTCGATAGCTTCCGTAACATCGAGGGTAAACTCTACAGGTATAAAAGTGAACTCATCGGTGTAGCTTATCGTCGTCTCTGAAGTTTTGAAGAAATTCAAAACACCCATAGCTCCCCCTATCCTACTAGCTGTGATTGGAATTGTCGGTTCCTAGAGTTAAGTCCACCATCGGTAGCCGATGCTACAGCTTCAGATAGTCCCCCTTGCTGGACATTGAAAACATTATTCTGATTTCGATTGTCGTTCAGACTGGAGGTAGTTTGACTTGAACTAGGTGGAGCACTTACCCCCTCGGTGTCGCTAGGAGATGCTTCCCCTCTACCTAAGACTTTGTTAAATAGGCTGGGACCAAGTGTGTTCTTAACAAATTTGCCGATGGTGGTGTTCTCGAACCAAGTGTCGATTTTATCTATTCGCTCTTTTACACCGTCCCAAATACTTATCATGGACATTTTAACTGACTCAATAATAGCTTCGAACTTCGTACTAACAGCCTTGAAAATTTCGGAGGAAAATAGGGCTTCCCACCAACCAGCCCCTAACTCCTCTATCGATTTAAAGAAGTCATCGAACAAGCCTATCAGTTTTCCAATAAATACTTTTCCTTTTTCGACTATGCCCATGTTGTCGTCGAAGCCTAACCACTTTATAAAGTCGCCAGTGAATGACTCTTTACCTGCGAAGAATGCTCCTATGTCCTCCAGCCAAACTAATGGATTTAGGAGTAGGAATAATGCACCCGCTTTCATAGCAAAATTTGTAATCTCACTTAATATATACCTAACGATGCTATCGCCTTTTTCGAACTCACCGAAGAAATCACCAACCGCCCCAGCTAGAGCTCCATAGCTATCGAAACTCTCATTTACTATCGTCAGTGCATCGGTTAGCGGTCCAATGAATACCCCACCAATAGCCTCACCTAATATTGTGAATTGCTCGGCTAGCTTATCGACCTGGCCACCAAAGGTTTTAGACCTTTCCTTCATTTGCTCGAAGAATTGGCCACTAGAACTAGTCATTTGCCTAAAGGCTTCGTCGATCATTGCTGAAGTTATTTGGCCTTTAGGTATCATTTCCTGAATTTGGGCCGCTGTTTTTCCTAACTGTTTTTCAAGTTGTTGTAGGATTGGAATACCAGCATTGGCGATCTGCTTTAAGTCGACCGTTTGGGCTTTCCCAAGGTTTCGAATTTGGGATAAGTTGACAAGCATTCTACGTAGAACGTCAGCACGTCCACCAGTTAGATCTCCCAACCGTTGTAGGTTTGGAATAATTTCTTTGGTTTCGAAACCGAAACCTCGCATTTGGAGGGCCAACTCCCTTAACTGGTTCACACCGAAAGGTGTAGCCTTAGCGAAGGTATTTAGTTGACCTAGAAATTCTGCCGTTTTTTCCTTACCTACTTCTCGGTTACCACCAGCATCGGCCCTGGCGAAAGTCTCCAGTCCTACTTGGGCTTGTTGTTTCTTAGAGGCTAGTTGGACTGATTTAGCTAAACCTCCTGCAGCGGCTAGTCCGCCTAAGATTGCTGGGTTTCCCCCTGCAGCTAAAAGGGCCGAACCTAGTGTCGGACTTCCAGCTACATTACCTGCTAGAAAGGATAGACTCTGGCCCCGGCCACCCATGAAACCGCTACGTCCGCCACCTTTAGCACCGCCACCTTTAGCACCGCCACCTCTAGCACCGCCACCTCTACCAATACCCCCGGCACCTCGAAGGTTGGTTTTATATTTTTGAACTTGTTTGTTGACACCGTTCCAACCAGCTTTAATGCTGCGAAGTCGCTGGAGCTCCCCACGTTGGAACCCCACCGACTCCCTGCGAACTTCGGCCATCGACTTTTGAAGGGATTGGATAACTGCAGCTGTAGCCTTTAATTGGCGGCTATCAACCTTGTAGGTCCACTTGGTCAGGAGCTCTTTTACAATTTTGCTCATACCTACCTTCTCTTGTTAGCTTCCCGCTGATAAAAAACTTCAGCGTCAGATTTTATATCTATCGCTTCATTTGCATCGGCCAAGTCGCATATATTCCAGAAGGTATTTACTTCATGTAAAGTTGTAACCCCCTCCAGGATTGGCCGCCACTTAAAGTAGTTGATATTGGTATTTCCAATATCAAATTGTTTTGCGTAGGACGCACCACCCTTTATTCGTCGGCGGCGTTTCCTCCCAAAAAATCACCATACTGGTGCCTCAAAATCCGAAACATGACTTGGTGTAACTCAGACACCTTGCCCGCAAAATGTTGGTTGAAATTTATTTCCTGACCGTTCACATGAGAACCAGCACAAATGAGTTTGGAATATTTCACATACTCTTTTGCGTCCAACTTCTCGAACAACTTGGCGACAAATTTCTCCATAGCACCTTGGTTCTTTTCGCCCTCAACGCCTTGACCGTCGGCCATATCGTTAAGCATTTCCATACCGTCCTCATTCATGAATAAGGATAGGAGACCTTCACCAAAAGTTTTGGTAAGCCAAACCATCGTTTCCAATGCTTTGTCAACGGGCCAATCACCAACAATGTAGCTATTGCTACCTATGGTAAATTTTGTGGGTTCTTTCGACATGCGGTTTTCCTAAATGTTAAAGTTATTCTGCAGGTAGAGCGGTTCCACCTACAAAGAAGTCAATATCTCCAGACTCTATAGTCCACACTCTGTCACTCATTTCTTTCCCATATTCGACTGAAGCGGGTTGTTGGACCCAAGCTTCCGTTGCTGCTAGGACTGTAGTTCCATGTGAATCGATTAAGGTAAAGGGAAACTTTCCTGAACTCAAAGAACTTTCATCTAAAAGCATTTGAGCGGATAGGAAATCATTGGTCAAGCTGGTCTGCATGAGTGTTATCTCAATTGTTCCAGACTTGTCGTTTGACTTGGCCCTTGCCGACTCACCTGAAGCGCCCCTGGAGACTGTCCAAGTTTGATTGCTTCGATTGGCGGTTACAAATGTACCGTCCGCAAAACCGCTTGCAATATGAGTCCCTAGGAGGACTGTAATTTTCAGCGGGTCATAATCTTTTGTCTTTATCGTCGCCATCTATAGCCCTCCTTAGACTAGGGTAACAGTACCCTGAACGTTAATTTTCTGAATCGCCCCAGCAAGTATACCAGTGAAGGTCACATCGTTAAGGGTTCTAGTTCCTTTATCTCCTGCCGACACATCTGCAATATCTGGAACGGTTACGGTAGCTGGTTCATCTAGGGTCAAAATTCCCTGAGTCTGTGCTGTAGCTAGCACATTGATAAGTACCCCTTTCACACTCGAGATGCCAGCCGTGGAGTAAGGTACCTTCGGGCTATTGACTAATAGGGTGTAAAGGTCTGCACTCATGTTGACCTGAATCCAATCTACCCCTCGGATAACGTCAATCCATTCCCCGCTGGCAGTGTCGCAAGTCTTACCCTCCTCGGTGATAGCTACGCTAGCAACGGTGTCATAAGTGTTAGCGTTCTTACTATGTACGGCTGCCTTTTGCCCATCGGTCAAGGTGTCGACTGTAATGGTTGAAAGGGATTTGTAGGCCCAAGTGATCGAACCTGGAAGGGTTGGTAGTTGTCCACCCATCAATGCCATTTCCAAAAATTCGGTATTGTCAGCATGGTACCAAACTGAAGTTCTGAAATTCGCCTTGGCTGTAAGGAGTGAAGCGATATCGCTGGAGGCACCAACATCCAACATCTCTGAGGCAGCGTTTTGGGCGAAAAAGATTTTAGGGTTAGAGGCACCAAGTCCTTGGATGTAGTCCGAGGTAGCTTCGATATCTGCTAAAGTCCTAGAGTAGATTGAAAGACCGTACCAATCATTGTTGTAATCAATGGCCGCTGCTAGTGCTTCAGGTATAGTCTGGATTGCTGCTGCCGGGGTGGAAACAGTGTAAGTGGCAGTAGTCATGAAGTCCTCCTTAAATATTTTAGAAAATGCAGGTTTAGTAACTACGGGGTAGTCGTGATCTCTGCCGTTACTGTGTGACTTACGAAGTCATTGAAGGTTATATCAATGCCATCGACACCATTACTCACAGCCGATGCAACTTCTGCGACACCTGCAATTTCAACTGCAATGGCTGTTAAGGTTGTTACCAGGTCAGTGTCCCACCCCACTCCGGCCAACTCGACACCATCGACCGTCACCGTTGTTAGGTCAGAAAAGATTAAATCCTCTGAAAAAATCAGTGACCCAATCTCGGAAACATTGGCTATATCTTGTCGGATGACTGTCAACTTAGTTGGTGAGACTTGTTGTCCGAAGTAGGACCCACCCGCTGAGTT
>Ga0255039_10000156_pt1 | contig 23476 bp, 17 predicted proteins | sample BC1_12_1_MG_FD_181713 | JGI IMG/M metagenome (GOLD analysis project Ga0255039, IMG submission 181713) | Seawater microbial communities from Strait of Georgia, British Columbia, Canada - BC1_12_1 | ecosystem: Environmental > Aquatic > Marine > Strait | place: Canada: British Columbia | collected... | reverse complement strand
GCAGGGCAGTACCCAAACCGAGCTTGGCCGTAACAGTATATTAAAAATTGGGGACAGTATCGCAACCGGCGATACAGGACGAGTCGAGATGCGGCTCTGGGTAAATGCCACCTTGCGGCTCAATGCGAATTCTGAAATCACACTTCGAGCAGGTGATGAATCCGGCATAACTAATCCCGACCGTCATCCCGAGTTGTATCTTCACCACGGAAGGGCTTGTATTAATTACACGGCACAGTCCAGCAGCGAAAAGAATTTTATTGTAAACCTGGGTGACAGGATGTTTGCTGCCATCCACCTTCTCGGCGATATATGTGTATTTCGACGCGATGGCTTGTCGGCTATTAAATTGCATGCCGGTAGCGTGCAGGTTACTCATTCCGTTAATCCAAATACGATGGTCCTCAGCGAAACTGGTACGGAATTTCACATTGAAGACAATGGTCCATATGAATTACTATTTCCCGGTGGCCATGATGCCTCAACACTCGAGATAGAAAAGCCTTTTATCGTTGAGATGGTCATTGAAGAGGGAGCTTCAGGTGAATCCCTCGACAATGTTGGTAGCAACAATGCTGTGACTGAAGTAATCCCCGCAGCGGGAACCGAGGTGACCGGGCAAGATACGATGCTTGGTAATATTTACACGGTGTACCTGTTTTCCAGTCGCTCCGAAGAAGTCGCCGAGCAAGTGAATCAGAAATTTCATCAAGCCGGTCATGATACTCAAGTCTATGCAAGTGAAACCGATGCAGGCCGACGTTACCGGGTTGCCATTACCGGGTTTGTGTCAAGGCATGCGGCGAATAATTTCTCAGACGCTATAGTTGGTAAGCTCGGTGTTACGGGAACCTGGATTAGAAAAGAAAGAGCGCCTGGCGTTGAGGTAGTTGTGGAACAGGCTGTCTCCGGCGAATCTCTCGATAATGTAGGTAGCAACAATGCCGAAACTGAAGCATTCACCGCAGCGGAGACCGAGACAACCAGGCAAGATGTAATATCTGACTATATTTATAAGGTGTATCTGTATTCCAGCCGCACCGAAGAAGTCGCCGAGCAAGTTAGCCAGAAACTTCAAAATGCCGGTCATGATACTCAAGTCTATGTAGGTACAATCGGTGCAGAGTTACGTTTTCGTGTTGCCGTCTCCGGGTTTGAGACAAGGCAAGCTGCAAAGAACTACTCCGACTCTATCGTTGGTACACTCGGCGTCACCGAAACCTGGATCAGAAAGGAAAGTCGATAACAGGACCGGGTTTAGCTAAACCCAATTTAGCACTGGTAAGCGGTTTTGTTCTTTGCGTTCGCAAAGACAAGCAACGGTTTACTTGAACGGGCGCCAGTTCAGCGACTGTAAATGTTCGATTTCGGCTATGGAAACGTCGATTTCGACTGCTGCATCGTTTATCCATCCCGCGTAATTCGGTCCGGACTCCGACAATGAATGGCGGACCTGGATTTGCGGGTTTGCTGATAATTCCCCGGGGGTGAGTAGTGGGGCATAACAGCAATCGACAGCATCCAGCAATTGGTGCCAGTGATCGAGGGGATGCTGGGTGATATGTTCGGCGACTTCTGCAATCAGCTCTCGTTGCGGCATGGATTCATACTGTCGGGTTATCCATTGCGGTTTTTGCAAGGCTGAGCAAAAATTTGTCCAGAACCCGGTTTCGATCGCGCCGAGACTGATGAATCGTGTATCGGCGCATTGATAAATGTTGTAACAGGCAGCGCCACCGTTGAGCAAGGATTCGGCACGTTCCTCGGTATTGGTCAATATGGGTAAATATTGCCAGGCCATGATTGATTCGGTGATGCTGATATCGAGATAGACACTGCCAGGATTGTTCCCCCTCGCATGCAGCGCGGCGAGCATGGCGATACTCGCCTGCATTGCCGCGGCATGGTCGGCAATAGGCGGGTAGGCGATTATGGGTCGCTGTGCGGTGCCACTGACGATTGACTGTGAACTCAGTGCGTTATAGTTGATATCGTGTCCGGCGCGTAACGCGTAAGGTCCGTTCTGTCCGTAACCGGATAACGCACAATGAATCAGTCCGGGATTGATTCGCTCGAGTTGCTCATGATCGAAACCGAGGCGAGACAGTACACCGGGCCGAAAGGACTCAAGCAGAATGTCCGCACCGGCCAACAAATCAGTCAGGCATTGTTTTCCCGTGTCGGTTTTTAAATCAAGCTTGCAGATACGCTTGCCGCGATTGATATGCCGATAAACAGACGACAGCTCGTCTGCGTCGCCGTGCATGAAAAATCGCATCGGGTCGCCAACAGGCGGTTCGATTTTGATTACGTCGGCACCGAGGTCTGCCAGTTGTCGAGTCGCGAAGGGTCCCGGAATATACTGCGACAGATCGATTACACGAACGTTTTCAAGAAAATGATGGGCCTTCATCGGCTCGAGATTGCTACTGTTTACTCGTACTGGCGAATGTCATCGATGACCTTGCCATCATTGGGGAGACTGCCGACAGCGACGATTTCGACATCACCGCGCAGTTTGCAAATCGAGCGGATACTTTCGGCAATCGCATCCGCCAGCGATGCGTCGCTGTTGTCAGACTCGCATTGCAATGTTATCTGGTCAGCCTGATCTACCCAGTCGACAACCAGCCGCGCTTTTATGATTTCAGCGTGGCGTTTGGTGACTCTGTCGACCTGTTCCGGGTGGATGAACATGCCACGTACCTTGGCGGTTTGATCGGCGCGCCCCATCCAGCCCTTGATACGCTGGTTACTGCGTCCACAGGGACTGCTGCCCGGCAGGTAGGCTGAAAGGTCGCCGGTGGCGAAACGGATCAGGGGGTATTCGCGGCCCAGGTTGGTGACCACGACTTCGCCGACTTCACCTTCGTCGACCAGTTCGCTGGTACCCGGACGTACGATCTCAAGGTAAACACCCTCGTCAATGATCAGACCTTCCTGGGCCCTGGATTCGTAGGCGATCAGGCCGAGATCGGCAGTACCATAGCACTGTTGCACGCGTATCCCACGGTCGACAAATGCGGCACGTAATGGAGGCGGCAAGGCTTCACCGCTTACCATCGCCTTGTCGATCGAACTGACATCGCTATCCAGATCGTCGGCCTGCTGGAGAATGATTTTGAGAAAGGAGGGTGTGCCGACATAGCCGTTGGGTGACAGGTCGGTAATCGTTTGCACCTGCAACTCGGTTTGCCCGATGCCCGCTGGAATCACGGCACAACCCAGCGCCTGGGCGGCGCTATCAAACATCTGGCCCGCAGGGGTGAAGTGGTAACTGAAACAATTATGTACCAGGTCACCGGGGCGAAACCCGCTGGCGTAAAGCGAGCGCGCGAAGCGCCAGAAGTCGGTAACCGAGAAGCCCGGCTCGTAAATCGGACCTGGCGAGGCAAACGCATGTGAATAATGCGGCGTATTGTTCGTGGTGTAACCACCAAAGGGACGCTGCGTCTTCTGTAATTCGATGAGTTCGGATTTCCGCGTCAGTGGTAGCGCACTGAACGATACGGCATCGGTGATATCGTCGGCGTCTATATGCTCGAGCGCTTCGGCGTAAGCCTTGGTGTTGTTTTGCACGTGAGTTATCTGCTCACGGATCGCCTCGAATTGTGCCTGTGTGCGTTCATCGTTACTGCGCGTTTCCAGGCTGTCGTAGAATTCACTCATGATCAGGTGAGCCAGCGTTTGCGGCGACGGTAGTGTTTTACATCGCGGAAATTAATTCGCTCGCCTTCGCTGATGCCAAGGTAAAACTCTTTAACGTCGGTATTTCCGCGTAATTCGGTCGCGCTACCGTCGAGCACGACGCGACCGTTTTCAAGTATGTAGCCGTGGTCCGCGTAACGTAGCGCGATATTGGTATTCTGCTCGGCCAGCAGAAAAGTAACGCCTTCGTCTTTATTCAGCCGCTCGACAATTCCAAAGATTTCTTCCACCAGTTGCGGGGCGAGACCCATGGATGGCTCATCAAGCAAAATCATTTTCGGGCGCGACATCAGCGCACGGCCGATCGCGACCATCTGTTGCTCACCACCCGAGGTGTAGCCGGCCTGGGCACGGTTGCGGCTCTTCAGGCGTGGGAAATAACTGTATACCAGTTCGAGATCGCGCTGAATCGCGGCACTGCCATCGCGGCGGGTGTAAGCGCCGGTAAGCAGGTTTTCCTCGACTGTAAGGTGCTCAAAGCAATGACGTCCTTCCATCACCTGGATGACGCCTTGTTGAACGAGTTCGGCCGGAGTGAGCTTGTCGATACGTTCACCCCGGAACTCGATACTGCCTTTGGTAATGTCGCCGCGCTCGGCGCGCAGCAGGTTGGAAATCGCTTTCAGCGTGGTGGTCTTACCCGCGCCGTTGGCGCCGAGCAGGGCGACTATGCCCTGCTCGGGAACCTCGAGTGATACGCCTTTCAAAACCAGGATAACGTGGTCATAAATGACCTCGATGTTGTTTACCAACAGCATCGTCCCGGGATTGGTCGGGTCAGTATTCTTGCTCACAGTTCGTTCCATCAAAACATCGACAAACCTAGTTACAGATACGTGGCACGACGTTATTTTCTTTCGCGTACTGCGCCGAATCCTCGGCGATCAGCGGGCCGGTGATGTCACGCAGCGGCTCGTAGAAGTCGGTAACCAGGACCCATTGCTTTTTCTTTGCGTTCCATTGCTGCAATGCGACCTTGCCGGGGCCTTCGTGATTTTCGCAGCTGATCTTGACCGGGATGGTAAAACCGGGCAGCCCCAATTCGCTCAGGCGTGCCTCGTCAACATCGAGAGCCTCGAAGCCGTCACGCACCTGCACGCCTTTGACTTCGTTGGTACCGTGAATTTCCATCGCCTTGCGGATCGCCTCGGAAGTCCACATCGCCGCCACCAGGCCACGGTTGTAGAGAACTTCTCCGATACGATCACGCTCACCGAGCCCCTTACCTTTGTCGTAAAGGTACTTTTTGATATCTCTGTGCGCCTGGAAATCATCACCAGGTTTGTGGAATGCGCCTGACAAATATCCATCCGCCGCATCGCCGGCAGGCAACACATCGTTTTCAGAGCCGGACCACCATACGCCGATGAAATGATCCATCGGGTAGCGAATCGACGCGGCTTCCTTAATTGCGACCTGGTTCATGACTCCCCAGCCCCACATCATTACCCAATCGGGACGTTCCTTGCGAATTTGAAGCCAGGTTGCCTTTTGCTCCTGACCGGGATGATCGACCGGCAACGCGAGGAATTCAAAACCGAACTTCTTGGCCGCGCTTTCGAGGGTGCGGATCGGTTCCTTACCATAAGCAGAGTTGTGATACACCAGTGCTATCTTCTTGCCCTTGAGCTTGTCCATGCCGCCTTCCTGGTCGGCGATGTACTGCACGAATACGGTTGCCTGGCTCCAGTAAGTAGCCGGGAAGTTGAAGATCCAAGGAAATATCTTGCCGTTGGCGGCCGAGGTACGACCATAGCCCATCGAGAAAACCGGAATTTTATCGACGCTGGCCTTCGGGATTAATTGGTATGTAATACCAGTAGACAACGGCTGGATTACCAGTGCGCCTGAATCACCGGTGCCTTTGGTGCTTTCATAACACTCGACCCCGCGCTTGGTGTTATACGCGGTTTCACAGGGTGTAAGCTTGATTTTGGCACCGTTAATACCACCGTCGCGTTCGTTGAGCATATTCAGGTAATCACCGTAGCCATTGGCGAACGGAATCCCGTTCGGCGCATAGGGGCCGGTACGATAGTCAAATGACGGGAGTGTCAGTTCGTACGCACTGGCGACTCCGGATAAGAGTGGTACGGCCAGTATCGCCGCCACTATTGTTTTCGTTAAACTTCTCATTTTATTTACTTCCTCCGGTTGTTATGTTGAATCAACATATTAAGCGACACGCCATCGGTCCTTCCACTAGTAAGGGAAGGGCCATAGGCGCAATTTTTCCTTGGCGATCCGCCACAGGCGCGCTAGCCCGTGAGGTTCGACAATTAAAAATCCAATAATCAGTATACCGACGATGATGATTTCTATGTGCGCGGCGAGCGCACTGTTGGTGCCAAAACCGTCGACCAGTATATTTTTCAGCGTGATCGGCATGATTACCAGAAAGGCCGCGCCGAGGAACGAGCCAAGCACCGAACCCAGCCCGCCGATGATAATCATGAACAGCACCAGGAACGACTGGTTGATGTCGAAGGCTTCGGTCGGTTCAGCGGAGCCGAGCCAGACCGCGAAGTACAGCGCACCCGCCATACCTATGTAAAATGATGACACGGCAAACGCCGACAGTTTGGCGATTAACGGGCGCACACCGATCAATTCCGCGGCGATATCCATATCGCGAATCGCCATCCAGTTACGACCAATGCGACCGCGGGCGATATTTTTCGCAACTAACGCAAATACCGCGACGAAACCGGCAACCAGGTAATATTTTGCCACCGGGTTGGCTTCGGGACCGGTGACGATAACGCCAAACAGTGTCATTGGTGGCGAAGTGATCATGCCGGTCGCGTTGTAGTTGAAGAACCAGCCAACCTTGTTAAACAACCAGATCAGGAAAAATTGAGCGGCCAGGGTGGCGACCGCGAGATAAAAGCCCTTGATGCGCAGCGAGGGCAGGCCGAACAGTGTACCCACCGCGGCGGTAATAAAACCGGAAATAAGCACCAGAGGTATAAATCCCAGTTCCGGGAAGGCCACCATCAACTTGTAAACGGAAAATGCGCCCACTGCCATGAAACCACCGGTGCCAAGCGAAAGCTGCCCGCAATAGCCGGTCAAAATATTCAAGCCGAGCGCCGCTAGCGAATAAATCAGGAACGGTAGTAAAATAGCGTTGAGCCAGTACTGGTTCAGCAGCATTGGCACTACGGCAAAGGTGATAAACAGTACGGCGAAAATAACATAGCGATCCTGGTCGATCGGGAATAGTGCCTGGTCGTCCTGGTAGTTCGCCTTGAATTGTCCCGTTTCTCTGTAAAACATCGCCTTAAACCCTTTCTATGATTTTTTCGCCGAACAGTCCCTGCGGGCGGAACAACAGGAACGCCAGCGCCAGCATGTAGGCAAACCAGTTTTCGATCGCGCCTCCGACCATCGGGCCGAAATAAACCTCGGCGAGTTTTTCACCCACGCCGATAATCATGCCGCCGATGATCGCGCCGGGCACCGAGGTGAAACCGCCGAGGATTAAAACCGGTAGCGCTTTGAGCGCGATCAATGAGAGCGAGAACTGGACCCCTGACTTGGAGCCCCACATGATGCCGGCCACCAGTGCGACGATGCCTGATACCGACCACACAACGACCCAGATAGTATGCAGCGAGATGCCCACTGAAAGTGCGGCCTGGTGATCGTCAGCCACCGCGCGTAGCGCACGTCCGATGCGGGTTTTCTGGAAAAATATCGCCAGGAAAACCACCAGGATTGCCGCGGTTACCGCGGCGAACATTTCCAGTTTTTCGATGTAGATACCCTGATCCCACAACCAGTCCCAGGCGCCCTGCGGGATGCCGATGTCGAGTACTTTGACATCCGAGCCCCACATGATATCGCCCATACCCTCGAGCACGTAGGCGAGGCCAATGGTTGCCATGAACAGGATGATTGGTTCCTGGTTCACCAGGTGCCGCAGCATGACTCGCTCGATTAACCAGGCGAGCGCGATCATCACCGCGATGGTGCCGATGATCGCAAGCCATGCTGGCATGCCGAATTTTTCCATCAGCCCGACCAGGGTCAATGCAGCGAACAGCGCCATCACACCCTGGGCAAAATTGAAGATGCCGGAGGCTTTGAAGATCAGCACGAACCCCAACGCTACCAGTGAGTACATGACGCCGGCCATTAATCCACTGAGAGCAACTTCGATAAAAAATAACATCAGTATTTATCCTTACTCATGTGGTACCCCGAGATAAGCGTCGATAACAGTCTGGTTGGCACGCACTTCATCCGGCTCACCATCGGCTAGCTGCTTGCCGTAGTCGAGCACCAGCACGCGGTCGGATAAATCCATGACCACGCTCATGTCGTGTTCGATCAGGGCGATGGTGGTGCCGAATTCGGAGTTCACGTCGATGATGAAGCGGCACATGTCCTCTTTTTCCTCGGAGTTCATGCCGGCCATCGGTTCATCGAGCAGCAGCAGGTCCGGTTCCGCCGCTAGCGCTCGCCCCAGCTCGACCCTTTTTTGCAAGCCATAGGGTAATTTGCCAACCGGCTTCTTGCGAATTGCCTGAATGTCGAGAAAGTCGATAACCTTTTCCGCCGCTTCGCGGTTTTCAAGCTCTTCGGCACGCGCGGGTCCAATATGCAGCGCTTGCCAGAACAGGTTGGTTTTCATTTTCAGGTTACGCCCGGTCATGATGTTATCGAGCGTGCTCATACCCTTGAACAGCGCGATGTTCTGAAAAGTGCGCGCAATGCCGTGACTCGCGGCACGGTGTGGCGCCATCTGCTTGCGGGTTTCGCCCTTGAAAGTGATCGAGCCTTGTTGTGGGTGGTAAAAACCGTTGATGACGTTCAGCATCGAGCTCTTGCCGGCGCCATTAGGCCCGATAATCGAGCGGATTTCGCCACGCCTGATATCAAAGCTGATGTTATCCAGTACCTTCATGATGCCGAAGGAGAGGCTGATGTTGTCGACCGCGAGAATTACTTCGCCGAGGTTGCGCTCACTCATGCGGCATCCCGGGACAGCGTTTTAACCGGATAGATTTCAGCATTACGGATATTGACGTCAGCCGCGAGTTTACCGGTGCGACCGTCTTCGAAGGTCACTTCGGTTTCGATATGACATTCTTTTAGTTCCGAGTAAAGCGCGTCGACGAGAATGCTGTAACGGTCGCCGACGAAACTGCGTCGTACCTTGCTGGTCCGGGTCAATTCCCCGTCATCGGCGTCGAGTTCCTTGTGCAGGATCAAAAAGCGTCGAATCTGCGAATTGCCGAGACGGCTATCCTGCGACAGGTCCCGGTTGACCTTGTTGACACAATCCTGGATCAGCTCGTATATCTCGCTCTGTCCAGCCAGGTCGATGTATCCCGAGTAAGCCAGGTTGTGACGCTCGGCCCAGTTACCGACCGCGTCGAAATCGATATTGATGAAGGCAGTGCTGAAGTCGCGTTCATTGCCAAACAGTACCGCTTCCTTTACGAAGGAAAAGAACTTGAGTTTGTTTTCAATATACTTGGGGGCAAACAGGGTGCCGTCGTTGAGCTTGCCGACGTCCTTGGCGCGGTCGATGATTTTTAGATGTCCATTGTTATCATCGAAGTATCCCGCGTCGCCGGTGTGCACCCAGCCATCATCGGTTTTAGTGCTCGCGGTCGATTCCGGGTTCTTGTAATAGGACAGAAATACGCCGGGACTGCGATACATGATTTCGCCGTTGTCATCGATTTTTATTTCGACATCGATCGCGGGCGTACCCACGGTATCGGCAAATACTTCTCCGTCGGGTTGCACGCAGATGAAAACCATGCATTCGGTTTGACCGTAGAGTTGCTTGATATTGATGCCAAGCGAGCGATAAAAATCAAAAATTTCAGGACCGATGGCCTCGCCTGCGGTATAAGCGAGTTTGGTGCGCCGTAACCCCAGCACGTCCTTGAGTGGGCCGTAGACGAGAATATTTCCGAGTTTATAGAGCAGCGAGTCTTTCAGCGACACCGCTTCGCGATTGAGGATCTTGACGCCTACCTTGCGCGCGTGTTCCATGAAGTAATGGAAGATATCGCGTTTTATTTTAGCCGCGTCTTCCATGCGGATCATGACCTGGGTGAGCATTCTTTCGTAAATGGCGGGTGGCGCAAAGTAATAGGTGGGGCCGATTTCACGCAAGTCGCTGGCCACCGTGGTCGCGTCTTCCGGGCAGCTGACACAAAAACCGGCAACAAAGGATTGTGCGTAGGAGAACAGGTTGTCTCCGACCCAGGCCATCGGCAGGTAAGCGAGTACTTCCTCGTGAGAATTCAGCTCTTCACGGACAATCCCGTTACGCGCGGTGATGATGACGTTATCATTGCTCAGCACGACGCCCTTGGGATGTCCGGTGGTGCCGGAGGTATAAAGCATGATCGAGATATCGTCACCATTACCGACGGCTACTTCCTGTTCGTAGAAGTCGGAATGATTCCGCTCAAACTCGACCCCGGCCTGTCGTATTTTTTCGTAGTCGTGCAGGAACTCCTGTTCATAGAAACGCAGACCGCGCGGCTCGTCGAAGATGACGTGTTCCAGCTGTGGACAGCGCTCGCGTAATTCGAACATCTTGTCGACCTGCTCCTGGTTCTGGACCAGTGCGATCTTGACGTCGGCGTTATCGAGCACATAGGCCATTTCGTCGGCAATCGCGTCCTGGTACAGCGGTACCGGAATAGCTCCAAGCGCTTGTGCTGCGGTCATACCCCAGTAAAGCCGTGGCCGGTTGTCACCGATAATCGCCAGTTTTTCACCCCGTTTCAATCCGAGTTGGGCCAATCCGCAAGCGAGCGCACGGATTTCAGCAGCCGCTTCGGCCCAGCTCCAGGATTGCCAGATACCCAGGTCTTTCATGCGGATAGAATCCTGCTCAGGGCGCAGCTTCACATGGCTTTGTAACAGCCTGGGAAAGGTGTCGAGGGTCTCTGGTTCCTTCTGATGCATAAATGAAGTGATAGATATTATTCTGACTGTGGTATCTATACGGCGTCGAAGGACTTATTACAACGTTTATTCGACTGTCTGTAAAATTTATTTCAGCTGAATCAGGTCTGTGACGATGGGGGCAACTCTGAGTAAGACACCGTGATCGGGATCAAGTTTTAAAAATCTATCGCTGAATAGACTCAAAAAAGTGACGCAGGCATTTCCGCGGGTAAATATCTGCGCCATTTTCCAAGAGATTGACAAGGCTTATTCTGCGTAGTTGTAAAAGCCGCGACCGCTCTTGCGGCCGAGGTAACCGGCATCGACCATTTGTTGCCAGATCGGGCAGGGGCGGTACTTGGAGTCGCCGAAGCCGTCGTGTAATACCTTGATAACCGCATAGCAGGTGTCGAGCCCGATCAAGTCGGCTAGCATGAGAGGTCCCATCGGGTGTGCCATACCCAGTTTCATGATTTCGTCGATACCCTCGACGCTAGCCAGTCCTTCGTTATACACGTAGGCCGCTTCATTGATCATCGGTATCAGGATTCGATTGGCGACAAACCCGGGGCTGTCTTTGGCCTCGACTGGAACCTTGCCAATGAACTCGCTGAGTGCGTGCACGGTCTGGTAAGTCACATCGGTGGTTTGCAGGGCGCGAATGACTTCGACCAGCGCCATCATTGGTACGGGATTCATGAAGTGCATGCCAATCACCTGACCCGCGCGTTGGGTTGCACCGGCGATTCGTGTCAGGGAAATCGAGGAAGTATTGCTCGCCAGGATTGCGTCGGGTTTACAGATTTTGTCCAGTTGCTCGAACAGCCCCAGCTTGAGCGCTTCATTTTCGGTCGCGGCTTCGATCACGATATCGGCATCGGCCAGTTCTTCGAGAGAAGTCGTGGTATCGATGTTTGCCAGGGCGGATTCCTTATCGACTTCACTGATCTTTTCTTTCTTGATCAGGCGTTCGAGGCTACCGGCAATGGTGTTGAGCCCGTTCGCTACCTGCGACTCACCGATGTCTTGCATGATGACCTTGAGACCCGCGCTCGCGCAAACCTGCGTGATGCCGTTACCCATGGTTCCGGCGCCAATCACGCCCACTGTTTTTATGTTCATATTTCCGCCCCCGGTCATCCCGGCGAAAGCCGGGATCCAGTTTTAAGGATAAAGATAAAGTGCGCTCTGCGAGCGCGATTAGTTTAACTGGATCCCGTGGTCCGAGGTATCGGCTTTCGACGGGATGACAGCTCTGTCACATATTTCTTCGGTACTGTCCGCCCACCTCGAATAATGCATTGGTAATTTCGCCGAGCGAGCAGTGGCGTACCGCGTTTACCAGTTCGGCAAAGATGTTTTGGTTGCTGATTGCGGCCTGGCGAACACCTTCGAGCGCCTCTTCGCCGGTATCGGCATGGTTGCTTTGAAATTCTCGTAAACGCTTGATCTGGCTCTGCTTTTCATCATCCGTAGAGCGAGCTAGTTCGATTTCATAAGCTTCGTTGCCTTTCGGGTTAAGGAAGGTATTTACCCCGATAATGGGTAACGAGCCGTCGTGCTTGCGATGTTCGTAAAGCATCGATTCGTCCTGGATTCTGCCGCGCTGGTAGCCGGTTTCCATCGCGCCAAGTACACCGCCGCGTTCGGAGATAGATTCGAACTCCTGCAATACCGCTTCCTCGACCAGCTCGGTGAGTTGCTCGATAATGAATGATCCCTGGTTGGGATTCTGGTTCTTCGCCAGACCCCATTCATTGTTTATAATCAGCTGAATCGCCAGCGCGCGCCGCACCGAATCCCCGGTCGGGGTCGTGATCGCTTCGTCGAAGGCGTTGGTATGCAAACTGTTGCAGTTATCGTACACCGCGATCAGCGCCTGCAGCGTGGTTCGGATATCGTTGAAGTCCATTTCCTGGGCATGCAACGAGCGGCCCGAAGTCTGGATGTGGTACTTGAGTTTCTGGCTGCGTTCGTTGGCGCTGTACCTGTTTTTCATCGCGGTCGCCCAGATACGTCGTGCGACACGACCCATCACCGTGTATTCGGGATCCATGCCATTGCTGAAGAAAAACGACAGGTTGGGCGCGAAATCATCGATCTTCATGCCGCGTGCGAGGTAGGTTTCGACGAAGGTGAATCCATTGGCGAGCGTAAACGCTAGTTGTGAAATCGGATTGGCGCCTGCCTCGGCGATGTGATATCCGGAAATCGAAACCGAGTAAAAATTACGGATACGATGATCGATGAAGTACTGCTGAATATCGCCCATCATCTTGAGCGCAAACTCGGTCGAGAATATGCAGGTATTTTGTCCCTGGTCCTCTTTCAGGATATCGGCCTGCACCGTGCCGCGAATATTTTCCAGTGCCCAGCTGCGAACCTCGCCCATTTCCTGGGCATCAGGCTTGCGCTTGTGTTCGTCTTCAAACCGGGACAGCTGTTGCTCGATCGCGGCATTCAGATACATTGCCAGGATGATCGGTGCGGGACCATTGATGGTCATCGATACCGAGGTTGATGGATTGCACAGGTCGAAGCCATCGTAGAGCGCTTTCATATCATCGAGGGTGGCGATGGAAACTCCGGAATTACCGACCTTGCCGTAAATATCGGGACGCTCATCCGGGTCACAGCCATACAGGGTTACCGAGTCAAATGCGGTCGAAAGGCGCTTCGCCGTGGCATGCTCGGACAGTTGTTTGAAGCGGCGATTGGTACGCAAGGCATCGCCTTCGCCAGCAAACATACGGGTCGGATCTTCACCTTCACGTTTGAAGGCAAAAACACCGGCGGTATACGGGAAGCTGCCCGGTAGATTTTCCAGCAACAGCCATTTCAGTAATTCACCATGGTCTTCGAAAGCGGGCAGAGAGACTCTGGGTAAATTCGATCCCGACAGGGTTTCATACTTGAGTTCGGTGCGAATTTCGCGACCGCGAATATGCGTCACCAATTCATCTCCGGCATAGCTCTGGCGAACTTCCGGCCATTGCTCGAGCAATCTCCGCGAAGTGGCGTCAAGTGCATTCTCACGTTCGCTGATCAAGGTATCCAGATCTGCCGCCCCGCGGCCATTTTCAGCCAGCATGCGTTTGCTCTCAATTAGCTGCTGGCGTTCGCGTGCACAGGTAACCTGTTGCTTCGTGTTGGCATGATAGTCACGCACGGTTACGGCAATTTCAGCGAGATAGCGAACCCGCTCGGAAGGCACGATGACGGTGCGCGCGGTTGATTTGCGAGTGTCGACTCGGGGTAACTGTCCTGCGTTTGTTGATAGTCCCAGCTCACCGAGCTTGCGCATGATTTCCTGGTAGAGGGCGGTCGTGCCATCGTCGTTAAAACGCGATGCGATAGTACCGAAAACCGGCATTTCTTCGATATTCTGCGCAAATGCCTCGCGGTTACGTTGTACCTGCTTGCAGACGTCGCGATAGGCATCTTCGGCGCCCTTACGGTCAAACTTGTTGATTGCAACGACATCGGCAAAGTCGAGCATGTCGATTTTCTCGAGCTGACTTTGCGCGCCGAATTCCGGGGTCATGACATACAGCGAAGTATCGACCAACGGCACGATCGCGGCATCGCCCTGGCCGATTCCCGGGGTTTCGATGATGATGAAGTCGAACTCGCAGAGTTTGCAGGCGGCAACAATATCGGCCACGACTTCGGGGATTTCACCAATCGAGTCGCGGGTCGCAATCGAGCGCATGAAAATATTGGGGTGATCGATTGCATTCATGCGAATTCGATCGCCAAGTAACGCGCCCCCGGTTTTGCGTCGGGTCGGGTCGACCGCGATGATCGCTATTCTGAGTTGATCGCCGTGGTCGAGACGGAAGCGGCGAATTATCTCGTCGGTAAGCGATGATTTACCCGAGCCGCCGGTGCCGGTAATGCCGAGAACCGGGGTATCGCGTTCGGCAGCGGTGGAAATTATTTGTGCGCGTAATTTCTTGCCGGCACTGTTATTTTCGAGCGCGCTAATCAGGCTTGCGAGCGCAGCCGTGTCATGCTCGTGCAAAACATCGAGGGATGCGGGCGCGCGCTGTCCCGGGTCGTATTGACAGCGCTCCAGCATGTCGGCGATTAAACCCTGAAGGCCCATGGCCTGCCCATCTTCGGGCGAATAAATACGGGTCACGCCATAGGCTTCGAGCTCGCGAATTTCGTCGGGTATGATGACACCGCCGCCACCCGCGAACACGCGAATATCCGAGCGACCTTTCGCTTTGAGCATGTCGACCATGTACTTCAGATACTCGACATGACCGCCCTGGTAAGAGCTCAGCGCAATCGCATGTACATCTTCCTGCACCGCCGCATCGATAATTTCCGCTACCGAGCGGTTATGGCCGAGATGAATGACTTCGGCACCGGAGGATTGCAGGATGCGACGCATGATATTGATCGCCGCATCGTGACCATCGAACAGGCTCGCCGCGGTGACAAAGCGAAGTTTCAGCGGTTTACTCGAACTCGATGGGATTGTGATCACCTTTTCGGGTGCGGAACTCATTACGAAAGCCTCGACGGGATAATTGGGGTTGCATTCTACGGTGGTTTAAATTACCTTACGTTTACGTTAACGTCAACTACTGAATGCGGTGATTATCACCGTGATTAGGCAAATTTTGTTACTCGCATCGATTATGAGCAGTCAATTTGAACCCAGAGACCCCGATTTCAGGTCACGCATAACGCAGAGCTTCAGCGAACAGATGGCGATGCAAACTATTAACGCGTCGTTACTTGCGGTAGAACCGGGGCGCGTCGAAATAGAGCTTCCTTACCAGCGCGAGTTAACCCAGCAGGATGGGTTTATCCATGCCGGAATCTCGTCCACGATTATGGACAGCGCCTGCGGCTACGCGGCATTTACGCTGATGCCGGCGGAAGCGCGGATACTGACGATCGAATTCAAAATCAATTTGCTGGCGCCCGCGGCGGGCGACTGTTTTCGTGCTATCGGCAAGGTGCGCAAGCCGGGCCGTAGCGTGTTTGTCGCCGAGGCCGAACTCCACGCCAGTCAGGATGGAAGCGATCGCCTGGTGGCAACCATGACAGGAACATTGATGGCGATTTATCCCCAACAGGCGTCGTGAGAGCAACATGAATCAAGCCGAAACTAGCAACAGGACCTACACCATCGGCGAGCTGGCCGAGGAATTCGGTATCACTTCGCGCGCACTGCGGCTGTACGAGGAAGAGCGTCTGCTCGACCCGCAACGCGAAGGTACACGCCGTATCTACAACGAACGTAACCGTGTGCGCCTGCGCCTGATCCTGCGCGGCAAGCGCCTCGGCTGGTCGCTCTCCGAGATCAGGGAGTCTTTCGATCTTTATGATTCCAGTCTCGGCGAGGAGGCCCAGTTGCTGTTGATGCTGGAAAAACTCGCGCAGCGACGTGATTCGTTAATGGAACAGAAAAAAGATATCGACAGCGCGCTGCGAGACCTGGAACGAATCGCCGACGATGCAGGGGAGGCGCTACAGGAACTCCAGTCCGGGCAGCCCAGGCTGAGCCACGGCTAAACCTCGAGGTAGTAAATGATACATATTCCATCTTTGAATTTTGATCTGGGCGAAACCGCCGACCTGTTGCGTGACGCGGTACAGGATTTCGCGCAGGCGGAAATTGCTCCGATTGCGGCCGAAATTGATCGCAGCAATGAATTTCCCAATGAACTCTGGCCCAAACTCGGCGAAATGGGATTGCTCGGTATTACCGTGCCGGAAACCTACGGCGGCACCGAAATGGGGTATCTAGCGCACATCATCGCGATGGAAGAAATCAGCCGTGCCTCGGCTTCGGTTGGATTGAGCTACGGTGCGCATTCGAACTTGTGTGTGAACCAGATTAATCGTAACGGTGACGATGAGCAAAAGCAGAAATATCTGCCAGGACTGGTCAGCGGTGAGCATATCGGAGCGTTGGCGATGTCCGAGCCGGGTTCCGGGTCAGATGTGGTCAGCATGCAGATGAAAGCCGAAAAAACCGATAACGGTTACCTGCTAAACGGCACCAAGATGTGGATTACCAATGGGCCGGACGCCGATGTGATCGTGGTTTACGCAAAAACCGACCCGGCCGCCGGCTCGCGCGGTATCAGCGCCTTCCTGGTGGAACGAGCGTTCGGCTTTACCACCGCGCAAAAGCTCGACAAGCTCGGCATGCGCGGCTCCAACACCGGCGAACTGGTATTTCAAAATGTCGAAGTTCCTGCCGAGAATGTGCTCGGTGAACTAAACTGCGGAGCCGCGGTGTTGATGAGCGGGCTCGATTATGAGCGTGCCGTGTTGTCTGCGGGCCCGACCGGCATCATGCAGGCCTGCATGGATGCGGTGGTGCCTTACGTGCACGAGCGCAAGCAGTTCGGTCAGGCAATCGGTGAGTTCGAACTGATGCAGGGCAAGCTGGCGGATATGTATACCACGATGAACGCGACCAAAGCCTATGTTTACGCGGTTGGCAAGGCCTGTGACCGCGGTGAGGCGACTCGCAAGGATGCCGCCGGTGCGATCCTGTACGCCGCCGAGAAAGCAACCTGGATGGCACTCGAAGCAATCCAGGCTCTTGGCGGCAACGGTTACACTAACGATTACCCGGTGGGCCGGTTGTTACGCGATGCCAAACTCTACGAAATTGGTGCCGGCACCTCCGAGATCCGTCGTATGTTAATCGGACGCGAACTTTTCAACGAAACTTCTTAAGCAAACCTACCAGAGAAAATCATGAGTGAAAATATTGTTATTACCGGTGCCGCACGCACCCCGATGGGCGGATTCCAGGGCGTCTTATCCGATGCCACCGCGCCCCAGCTTGGTGCCGCCGCAATCAAGGCCGCAGTTGAACGTAGCCAGCTTCAGGGCGACGCCATCGATGAAGTGATCATGGGTTGCGTGTTACCCGCGGGACTTCGACAGGCACCCGCGCGCCAGGCCAGTCTCGGTGCGGGGCTGCCGTTATCCGCCGGTTGTACAACCATCAGCAAGATGTGTGGCTCGGGGATGAAGGCGGCCATGTTTGCGCATGACCTGTTGCGCGCGGGCACCAACCGGGTAATGGTTGCCGGTGGTTTTGAAAGCATGACCAACGCACCTTACCTGTTGACCAAGGCGCGTGGCGGTTTGCGCATGGGACATGGCCAGGTATCCGATCATATGTTTCTCGACGGGCTCGAAGACGCCTACGACCAGGGCAAGTTGATGGGAGTATTTGCCGAGAATACTGCCGACAAGTACGGCTTCACGCGCGAACAGCAGGATGAATTTGCGATTACCTCGCTGCGCCGCGCCCAGGCGGCGATCGAAAGCGGTGCTTTCAGGGATGAAATTACCCCGGTTGTCATCAACACGCGTAAGGGCGAGGTGACGGTCGATACCGACGAGCAGCCATTCAATGCCAATATCGACAAGATTCCCACCTTACGTCCCGCGTTTCGCCAGGATGGCACCGTGACCGCTGCCAATTCGAGTTCGATTTCGGACGGTGGCGCGGCGCTGGTGTTAATGGGAGAATCCGAGGCTGAGAAACGCGGCGTCAATCCACTGGCGATTATCCGTGCCCATGCCACTCACGCTCACGAACCCGCCTGGTTCACCACCGCCCCGGTCGGCGCGATACAAAAGGTACTCGAAGCGGCCAACTGGTCCAGCGACGAAGTCGATCTGTATGAAATTAACGAAGCTTTCGCCGTGGTGACGATGGCCGCAATGACCGATCTCGCGCTCGCCCATGAAAAGGTCAATATCAATGGCGGCGCCTGTGCGCTGGGACATCCGATAGGTGCATCGGGAGCGCGCATCATTGTCACCTTGCTGGCGGCCTTGCAACGCCAGGGTCTCAAAAAAGGCATCGCCGGGCTCTGTATCGGCGGTGGCGAGGCAACCGCAATAGCCGTGGAACTTGTGTAGTAATCGCAATGCAACTCAGTGAAGAACAACGCCTGATTCGTGACAGCGTGCACGACTTCGTGCAGGAACGGGTCGCACCGTTTGCTGCCGACTGGGATCGTGACAGTCATTTCCCGCGTGAGCAGCTCAATGAAATGGCTGCACTGGGCCTGTTTGGCATGTTTATTCCCGAGGAATGGGGCGGCAGCGGTACCGACTATCTTTCGTTCGCACTGGCGATCGAAGAAGTTGCTGCCGGCGATGGTGCCTGCTCGACTATCTTGAGCGTTAATAACTCGGTGGTATGTGGTGTACTGCTCGCCTCGGGCAGCGAATATTTAAAGCAAACCTACCTTAAGCCGCTTGCCTCGGGGACGCAGCTGGGCTGCTTTTGTCTAACAGAACCACAGGCCGGGTCTGATGCCGCCGCGCTCAAAACCAGGGCACAAAAACAGGGCGATGGATACTGCCTGAACGGGACCAAGGCTTTTATAACATCGGGCGCCAATGCAGATGTTGCGATAGTGTTCGCGGTTACCGATGCGCAGGCAGGCAAGAAAGGAATCAGTGCCTTTGTTGTGCCGACCGATAACCCCGGCTACCAGGTGGGTGGCGTGGAACAGAAAATGGGGCAGCACGCATCGGACACCGCGCAGATCTTTCTCAAGGATTGTATTATTCCGGAAAATCATTTGATCGGCATGGAAGGAGAGGGTTACAAAATTGCGTTGATGAATCTCGAGAGCGGCAGAATCGGCATTGCGGCGCAGTGCGTCGGTATGGCGCGAGCGGCTTACGACTGCGCACTGGCTTATGCTAACGAACGGACCAGTTTTGGCAAATTACTGATCGAACACCAGGCCATCGGCTTTCGCCTCGCTGATATGGCGACGCAACTCGAGGCGGCAAGACTGATGGTGCACAATGCGGCGTGCCTGCGCGATGCCGATGAACCCTGTCTGAAACAGGCCAGCATGGCCAAGCTGTTCGCCTCGGAAGCCGCCGAAAAAATCTGCTCCGACGCGATCCAGGTGTTGGGTGGCTATGGCTACCTGCGCGACTTTCCGCTTGAACGTATAGCGCGCGATGTGCGCGTCGCGCAAATCTATGAGGGTACCAGCGATATCCAGCGCATGGTTATCGCGCGCGATCTGGCCAGGGAATTATGAGTATTATCGAATCAAAAATCAGTAATAGAACCGCCGAGTTTCAGCAAAATCGCACCGCAATGCTGGCACTGGTCGATGATTTGCACGCGAAAGTCGCTACCATCTCCAGCGGCGGAGGTGAGCGTGCCCGTGAAAAGCATCTTGGCCGTGGCAAGTTGCTACCACGTGACCGTATCGACCGGCTGGTCGATCCCGGCTCGCCGTTTCTTGAAATCGGTCAGCTTGCAGGCTTCGAAATGTATGGCAGCGATAATGTCGCTGCCGGCGGACTGATTACCGGGGTCGGTCGTATCAATGGTCAGGAATGCATGATTGTGGCCAACGATGCGACCGTCAAGGGCGGTACTTATTACCCGATAACGGTCAAGAAGCACCTGCGCGCACAGGCCATCGCGGCCGAGAATAACTTACCCTGTATTTACCTGGTCGATTCGGGTGGCGCGCATTTGCCGAGCCAGCATGAAGTATTTCCGGATCGTGAACATTTCGGGCGCATTTTTTATAACCAGGCCAATATGTCGGCAAAGGGCATCCCCCAGATCGCGGTCGTGATGGGGTCCTGTACAGCCGGTGGCGCCTATGTTCCGGCGATGTGCGATCAGTCGATCATCGTCCGCGAGCAGGGTACTATTTTCCTCGCTGGCCCCCCGCTGGTGAAGGCCGCTACCGGTGAAGTGGTCAGCGCCGAAGGTCTGGGCGGTGCGGATGTGCATGCGCGCATCTCTGGTGTGGTCGATCACTATGCGCAAAACGACCAACATGCACTCACAATGGCGCGTGAAATAGTCGCCTCGTTGAATCGTGTCAAGCGACCTGATATTGCGCTGCGCGAGCCGGTAGAACCATGTTATCCGGCTGACGATCTCTACGGCATCGTACCGAGCAGCCTGCGCAAACCATTCGACATTCGCGAAATTATCGCGCGTCTGGTGGATGGCAGCGAGTTCAATGAGTTCAAGCAGCTTTATGGCACGACGTTGATCTGCGGTTTCGCGCATCTATACGGCGTTCCAGTGGGGATCGTCGCCAACAATGGCATCCTTTTTTCGGAATCGGCGTTGAAAGGCGCCCATTTTATCGAGCTTTGCGCCAAACGTCGGATCCCGCTGATTTTTCTGCAAAACATAACCGGTTTCATGGTAGGGCAAAAGTACGAACATGGCGGTATTGCCCGGGATGGCGCCAAGATGGTGACCGCGGTCGCGTGCGCGCGCGTACCCAAGTTGACGCTGGTGGTTGGTGGCAGCTTCGGTGCCGGCAACTACGCGATGTGCGGTCGCGCCTATGGCGGACGTTTCTTATGGATGTGGCCAAATGCGCGTATTTCGGTGATGGGCGGCGAACAGGCGGCGACCGTTCTGGCGCAGGTTAAGCGCGATGGTATCGAAGCCAGGGGCGAGAGCTGGAGCGAGCAGGAAGAAAGCGGCTTCAAGACCCCGATTCGCGATCAATATGAATCCCAGGGCCATCCTTACTATGCTTCGGCGCGGCTGTGGGACGATGGCATTATCGACCCGGCTGATTCGCGCCTGGTACTGGGGCTTGGTTTGACAGCGGCGCTGAATGCACCGATCGAAACCACCGAGTTCGGCGTCTTCCGGATGTGATAGCGATGCCGGCTTATCAATCAGTAAATGACTCATGCCGCCTGTCCCGGGCCAGGACCAGATAATGTTCAGCAAGATTCTGATCGCCAATCGTGGCGAAATTGCAGTACGCGTTGCCAGCACCGCGAGCCAGCTGGGCATCGCCAGCGTCGCGGTATATTCGAGCGCCGATAAGCAGGCGTTGCATGTCGAGGCCTGCGATGAAGCTTTTTGCATAGGCGCAGCTGCCGCCAGCGAGAGTTATCTCAATGCCACCAGAATCCTCGAGGTGGCGCAACAATGTGCTGCCACGGCAATTCATCCGGGCTACGGGTTTTTGTCCGAAAACGCCGCCTTTGCGCGAGCCTGCGAAGCTGCAGGTATCGCCTTTATCGGGCCGCCCGCGAGCGCAATCGAGGCGATGGGGTCAAAGAGCCAGGCTAAAGCACTGATGGAAGCAGCCGGTGTACCGTTGATTCCGGGATACCACGGTGACGAACAGCGGGACGATGAGCTCGCTGCCGAGTCGAAGCGAGTTGGTTACCCGCAATTGCTCAAGGCTAGCGCCGGTGGTGGCGGCAAAGGAATGCGCCTGGTCGAGGCCGAAAATGAATTTGCCGAGGCCCTGGTCTCCGCTCGGCGTGAAGCCAGCGCGGCGTTTGGTGACGACAAGATGTTAATTGAGCGTTACCTGGGTAAACCGCGGCATGTCGAAATGCAGATCTTCGCAGATAATCAGGGTAACTGTGTGCATTTGTTCGAACGCGATTGTTCGATTCAACGCCGCCATCAAAAAGTGCTCGAAGAAGCGCCCGCGCCGGGACTCAGCGATGAATTGCGTGCACGCATGGGCGAGACGGCAATCGATTGCGCCAAAGCGATCGGTTACATCGGTGCTGGTACGGTCGAGTTTCTGCTCGACGCGGATGGCAGTTTTTATTTCATGGAAATGAATACCCGGCTGCAGGTGGAACACCCGGTGAGTGAAATGATTACCGGGCAGGACCTGGTGGAATGGCAACTGCGGGTGGCCGCCGGCGAGTCGTTACCCTTGCAGCAGCAACAAATTGTGCTGCAGGGTCATGCACTCGAGGCGCGTATTTATGCCGAAAATCCGCAACGGGAATTCATGCCTGCCGCCGGGCAGATCGGCTACCTGAAACTACCCGGGCTTAACGCCGGGGTTCGGGTCGATACCGGGGTTCGTTGCGGTGACACTATCGGTATCAATTATGACCCGATGATTGCCAAGCTCATTGTACATGGTCCTGATCGAGCGACCGCCGTGGCCCGGCTTGCCCATGCGTTACAGCAGTACCAGATTCTGGGTTTGCACACCAACCTCGGATTTCTGAGCAGGCTGGTGGCAATGCCCGAGTTTGGCGCGGCTGATTTCGATACCGGTTTTATTGCGACTCATCATGACCGCCTGTTTGCCCACGATGACGAAGGCTTTAATCACGCGCTGGTGCTCGCTGCCGCGGCGATGCTGCCGGCACTCGATACTCGCGCGAATTTCAGGGTTGGTAACTCCCCGTGGGACTGTCGTAATCAATGGCGCATGAACCTGCAGGCCAGCCAACGCGTCAGGCTGGAGCACGATGGCGCACAGTATGAAGTTGTGATCGAGCGTCGACACAATGGCTGGAACTTTATCTGCAATGGCATTGATTATCTGCTTGATGGGTGCTGGGTCGATGCCCAGCGCATGCGCATCGAAGTTAACGGCGAGGTGGTCGAGTTCCCGGTGCTACGCGAGCAGGATTCGATCGCGTTGATCGACCAGGGACAGGCATTCAAATTTGATCTTGCTAATGCAAAGCATGACGCTGGTGGCGTTGCGGTCGATGCCGATCACCCCCGTGCGCCGATGTCGGGAGCCGTTGTTGCGCTGCCGGTTGCAGTTGGGGATACTGTCGAGCCCGGAACCACCCTGGTGGTTATCGAGGCAATGAAAATGGAACACGCTATCGTTGCCCAGCTCGATGCCAGCGTTGGTGAAATCCTGGTCGCAGTGGGCGAGCAGGTTGAAGAAGGAGATACCCTGATTTTGTTGGAGGTCGAGTAAATCGATGAGTTTTCCCAAACATGTCAAAGTAGTCGAGGTGGGGCCGCGTGACGGATTGCAGAACGAATCCACTACGGTACCCGCGGAAATCAAGGTCCAGCTAGTCGAAAAGCTCGCCGCTGCTG